>JGI20225J20221_1000045_pt4 | contig 238236 bp, 224 predicted proteins | sample BioMet4_FD_20221 | JGI IMG/M metagenome (IMG submission 20221) | reverse complement strand
GGCTCCGGTCTCTTCCAGCGCGGCCAGACCCAGGTGCTCTCCGTCTGCACCCTCGGCATGCTCAACGAGTGGCAGCGCCTTGACACCATCGAGCCCGTCGACGGCAAGCGCTACATCCACCACTACAACTTCCCGCCCTTCTGCACGGGCGAGACCGGCCGCATGGGCAGCCCCAAGCGCCGCGAGATCGGCCACGGCGCCCTCGCGGAGCGTGCGCTTCTTCCCGTCATCCCGTCCGAGGAGGACTTCCCCTACACGATTCGCGTCGTGTCCGAGGTCATGGAGTCCAACGGCTCCAGCTCCATGGCGTCCACGTGCGGGTCCACGCTCGCCCTCATGGATGCCGGCGTGCCCCTCAAGCGTCCCGTCTCCGGCGTGGCCATGGGCCTCATCCAGGAGAACGGCAAGACGGTCGTGCTCACCGACATCCAGGGTCTCGAGGACTTCCTCGGCGACATGGACTTCAAGGTGACCGGTACGACCAAGGGCATCACCGCCATGCAGATGGACAACAAGGCGACCGGCCTCACGACCGAGATCTTCCGCCAGGCGCTCCAGCAGGCGCACGAGGGTCGCATGTTCATCCTCGACAAGATGCTCGATGCCATTCCCGCCTCGCGCGAGGGCACCAAGAGCTCCGCGCCCCAGATCATCAGCCTGCAGATTCCCACGGACAAGATTCGCGACGTCATCGGCTCCGGCGGCAAGGTCATTCGCGGCATCCAGGAGGACACGGGCGCCACGATCGACATCCAGGAGGANGGNACCGTCTTCATNGCNGGCGTGAACGGCGCCGGCNACGAGGCCGCCGAGCGCATCAAGGCCATCGTCAAGGTCCCCGAGGTGGGCGAGGAGTACACCGGNCGCGTCGTCGGCATCCAGCCCTTCGGTGCCTTCGTCGAGCTTCTTCCCGGCAAGGACGGTCTGCTCCACATCTCCCGCGTCGCGCAGGGTCGCGTCGACAAGGTCGAGGACGTGCTCAACATCGGTGACGAGGTCAAGGTCAAGGTCCTCGAGGTCGACGAGAAGGGCAAGATCAGCCTCGACCGCATCGACAAGCCCGAGGCGCCCGCCGGTTCTGGCGAGCACAGGGACCGTCCCGATCGCGGCAGCCGTCCCGACCGTGCGGACCGTGGCGAGCGTCGGGGCAGCCGCGGCGGTTCGGGAGACCATGGCGAGCGTCGCCACCCTGGCGACAAGGGCTCCGGCGAGCAGCGCCAGCCCCGCCGTCACCACGACGCGTAGGGCGTCTTTCGAGGGAAGCGTGATCATGGGGGACGGCCTTTTGGGCCGTCCCCTTCTTTGAGGCGATTCAATCTCCGCCACAAAGGGCATGCGGTAGTAACCCGGGGCCAATCGTAACAACAGATAGCGACTATTCGACCCCTTCTGGCAGCCTTGTCAACGATGGCCACCGTACAGGTCCCTTTTCTTTGATACAACATGGCCAGTGCAGTCGGCTTCGTCTGAGTACCCGGGAGGAGATGGTCAACATGTTCTGTGTCTCGTGTGGTGAGCCCCTGTCCGAAGATTCTGCGTTTTGCCCAAACTGTGGGGCAAAGGTCCCCAAGCCAACTTCCATGGGCGAGGGCAAGATCTGCGGAGAAGGAGAGTCCCAAGCTGAAAATGGTCCTCTTGACTCGGGCGGGGCTTACCCCGAGACCGTGCGCGAGGCAGAGGCAGATGGCGCCCTCGAGGCCGATTCCGGACCGCCGACTCCAACGAAGCCCCCGCCCGCGGGTGGCGCATCCAAAACCGCCCGCGCCGCCGACCTTGGTGACGATGCCGCCGCAACGAGGAGGAGAGCCACCAGGCGCGTGGTCATCGCCATTGTCGGCGTCGCTGCGGTCATGGCCCTCGTGTTCGGAGGCATCCAGCTTAGCAGGCAATCAAAGTACGATGATGCCAAGGCCCTCTACGAGAGCGGGGGCTATGCGTCTGCGAAGGCCGAGTTTCTCGAGCTCGGCAGCTTCAGCGACTCCGCGGACCTTGTCGAGGAGTGCCAGAAGGCCATCGACTACGACGAGGCGCTGGACCTCTACGCCCAGGGAGCATTCGAAGAGGCAAGGGCGGCCTTCGACGTCCTGTCGGGATATCGGGAGGCGGACGACTACCTCCTCGGCTGCGAGTATCACCTGGGATACGCCGAGGCGCGAGACCTCATGGCGGCCGGTGACTACCAGGGTGCCTACGACATCCTCAATGCCATTCCCGAGAAGATGTTTAACGACAGGGGAGACCTTCTCACCGAGTGCTCGGAAAACATCCAGTACCAGGAGGCCCAGGAGGCTCTCGCGGCAGGCGAGCGGGAAAGCGCCTTTGATTCGTTCACGTTTCTCGGCGACTTCAAAGACTCCGCGGCGCTTGCTGCCAGCTGCCTCGTGGAGAAGCCTGGCACGGGAGAGACGTATCATAACGAGAGCTATTCCTCGGTCGGATGCAAGCTGACCATTCAGCCTCCGGATGGCGACAGCAGTTTCACGTACGTGAAGATGTACTCCTCAGATGGAACGCTCGTCTCGTGCGCATTCATCAACCCTGGCGGCAACGTCACCGTCGACCTTCCTGCTGGAGACTATAAGATCAACACCGCCTACGGGGACAACAACTGGTTTGGCGACGTCGAGATGTTCGGAGACGGTGGCTCCTACCTGACCATGCTGCTTGGTGAGAACCAGGAGATATTCACGCTTGAATACGGTAACGCCTATACGCTCTATCTGCGCACGTCAGACGGTGATGGAAGTGCGGTCGGTTCGAAGGATACTGCCCAGGACAGCTTCTGAGCTGCGAGCTCGTCCGTGAACTCGCCGTACGAAAGGAGCCAGCCCCGTCATCTCCTTCGGGGTTGGCTCCTTTCTGACAACGATGCGCCGTGTGAGAATCCGCGCATGGCCTCTGCAAAGGCTCGCTCTCACTTTGCCCCTCGCTCGCGCGTCACATACGAAATACACGTCGGGGTCCTCAAATCCATGATGGAACCACACAACGAGAGGGCGGTTCTTTATTACAATTGTTAGGATATGCGTGTTCACAAAAATGCACAGAAGCGCGGCTGGACGCAGGCGCGTTCCAGAACCGCTAGAAATAATGTTCTGTCCCCGACGAAAGGATTCACATCGCAATGCCTAAGAAGGACTACGCTCTGAAGGTCATCCCCCTGGGTGGCCTTGANGGTATCGGTAAGAACATGACCGCCTTCGAGTACGGAGACGACATGGTGCTCGTGGACGCGGGCCTCATGTTCCCCGATGACAACCAGCCCGGCATCGACCTCATCCTTCCCGACTATTCCTACGTCCTNGAGAACGAGGACAAGCTCCGAGGTATCATCATCACGCACGGCCACGAGGATCACACCGGCGCGCTCCCGTACCTCTTGATGGATCTCACCCACAAGGTGCCCATCTACTCCAGCAAGCTCACGCTCGGCTTCATCGAGGGCAAGCTCTCCGAGCACAACATCAACGCGCCCAAGTTCCGTGAGGTCACCGATGGGTCCACCATCACCCTCGGTGCCTTCAACATCACCTTCTTCTCGATGACGCACTCCATTCCGGCGGCCTTCGGNGTGTTCATGAGCACGCCTGCGGGCACCGTCGTCCATACGGGNGACTTCAAGCTNGACCAGACGCCCATCGACGGCGTCCGTCCCAACTACGCCGCNCTCAACNNGTTTGGTGCGCAGGGNGTCGACCTGCTGCTCTCCGACTCCACCAACGCCACGCGGCCGGGCTTCACGCCCTCCGAGGCCACCGTCGGCCCGTCGCTGCGCCACATCATCAAGAACGCCAAGGGCCGCGTCTTCGTGGCGTCGTTCTCGAGCCACATCCACCGTCTGCAGCAGGTCTGCGATGCGAGCACCGCCGTGGGCCGCAAGGTCGTGGTCACGGGACGCTCGATGGTCACCAACACCAAGGTGGCGCGCGAGCTCGGCTATCTCAGGATCGCTGACGAGGACATCGTCGACGCCTACGACATAGACAAGATCCCTGACGAGAAGATCGTCGTGCTCTGCACCGGAAGCCAGGGCGAGCCGCTCTCCGCGCTCGCGCGCATGGCCAACGGGGAGCACAAGTCCCTCTCCATCCACGAGTCAGACACGGTGATCATCTCGGCGACGCCCGTGCCTGGCAACGAGAAGAGCGTCCAGGGCATCATCAACTCCCTCGCCAAGATCGGCTGCGCNATCTTCGACAAGAGCCAGACCCTCGTGCACGTCTCCGGTCACGGTAGCCAGGAGGAGCTCAAGCTCATGATGGCCATGACCAAGCCCAGGTACTTCATGCCCGTCCATGGCGAGGCGGTTCACCTTCGCGCCCATGCCCAGCTCGCGTGCCAGATGGGCATCCCCGAGAGCCACGTCTTCATCCTCGANAACGGNGACTCGCTCGAGATGCGCAAGGGCAAGGTCACCCGCGGCGAGTCNGTCAANTCCGGCATCGTCTACGTGGACGGCCTCTCGATCACCGACGCCAACCCCACGGTGCTTCGCGACCGCCAGAAGCTTGCCCAGGATGGCGTCATCACCTGCGTCGCCATCGTCTCGGCGCAGTCTCGTACGATCGACACGATCGAGATCACGGGTAGGGGGGTGTCGTTCGCGTCGGACGAGGCGTTGATGTCCGACGCCCAGAACCTCGTGCGCGCCCAGGTCGAGAAGCAGCTCAAGGCGGAGGGAGTCAACATCGACAGCATCCGCAAGAATGTGAGAAACTCTCTGTCGAACTTCCTCTGGAACAAGACGCACACGCGACCAATGGTCATCCCGGTCGTGATGGAGGTTTAGATGCCCTCGAAACGCAGATCAAACGCAGCCCAGAAGAAAACAACGAACTCACGGAAGGCTGGCTCCGGTGCCAAGGGGCCGCAGGGTAAACGCGCGGGCGCGCAGGCGCCCGCCCAGTCGTCCCTGTCGAGCACGCAGAACGACATCATCGCCCTCATCCTCGCCGTGGTGGCGATCGCCATGTTCATCTCGCTCGTGACCCCGTCGTCGGCCGTCGTGACGAATGCGGTCGGTCATGCCCTCACGCTGTGCTTTGGTGCTGGTGCGATTCTCTTTCCCATCGCTCTGTTCCTCTTCGCGATGACCTTCTTCATGGACGAGAACGGTCCGATCTCGGGACACGTGGCGCTGGGCCTCGCGCTCATCGTGCTCGCGGTCCTCGCCATGCTCTCGCTGAACCTCGCAGGCGCTGCGGACAACCCCGGCATCGTGGTCACGCAGGGCAAGCTCGAGGGGGCGGGCGGCTACGTGGGCGGTGGCATCGCCTACGCCCTCGTGCGGCTCGTAGGCGTCGTCGTGGGCAACGTCGTGCTTGTCGGGCTGGTCATCGCGGGTGTGGTGGTTTGCGGATTCTCCATCTCGAACGCCGTGTCGAAGATTCACGCGCGCCTCGCGGGCGCTGCGGAGTCGCGCCGCCTCCGCAACGAGCAGCGTCTCGCCGAGCGTGACGAGGCCGGTGCGGTGGCGCCGAACGTTCGTGGTGCCGGCAAGTTCACCCAGGCGTCGCTCTTCGACGAGACGGGGGAGGCGCAGACCTCCTTCATCGGCGACCGCAAGACGAGCGTCCTGAGGCGCGGCGGGGCACCGCTTCTCGGTGACCAGGACGTCTCCTCGGCAGACGGCGCTTCCGCCGATGTGGACGAGTCGGCCGCGACGTCACTTCTCGGATCCGACGAGGCCGTGACCACCAAGGTCACATCCGGGGGTCGCAGGCGTCGCGGAAAGGCCGCCGAAGGCGACGATGCCGCCGAGGGCAAGACGGAGGTCCGCTCGACCGTGCCCGGCTTCATCGGCAGGGCTCACCAGCCCGCCGACGCCAAGCCCGGGGCGGTGCCGCAGGGCGTCTCGCTCCCTCGTAACGCCGCTGACGGCACCTACGAGTNCCCGCCTGCCGAGATGCTCAAGTTCAACCCGAACTCAGGCACCGCTGCGGCGTCGAAGGAGCAGCTGGCGGGGGTTGCCCAGAAGCTCCAGGACACGATAATGGAGTTTGGCCTGTCGAGTCACGTGGTGGGCTGGATCGCCGGCCCCGCCGTNACCACCTTCAAGATCGAGATGGGCGAGGGCGAGCGCGTGAGCAAGATAACGAACCTCACCGATGACATCGCCCTCTCGCTCGCCTCTCGCTCGGTGCGTATCTTCGCCCCCATCCCAGGCACCTCGCTCGTGGGCATCGAGATTCCCAACANGGAGACNCAGCCCGTCTACCTCGGCGACCTCATGCCCTACGTCAAGGGTGGCCCGCTCGAGGGTGCCTTCGGCCGCGACTCGGAGGGCAAGCCCGTGATCGTGGACATCGCCTCGCTGCCGCACCTGCTCGTGGCGGGTACCACCGGGTCGGGCAAGTCCGTCTTCCTCAACGGCCTCGTCATGACCATGCTCATGCGTGCCACCCCTGACGAGCTGCGTCTCATCATGGTGGATCCCAAGCGCGTCGAGTTCACCTTCTACGAGGGCCTGCCCCACCTCTACGTTCCCGTCGTCACCGATGCCCACAAGGCCGCGTCGGCGCTTCAGTGGGCCGTCTCCGAGATGGAGCGGCGGCTCAAGGTGTTCCAGCACTACAAGGTTCGCGACATCATCACGTACAACAGGAACGTCGACGGTGGGAAGTACGAGGAGATGGACAACCCGCCCAAGCACATGCCCTACTTCGTCATCGTCATCGACGAGCTCTCCGACCTCATGATGGTGGCGGGCAAGGACGTGGAGTCCTCCATCGTGCGCATCGCCCAGCTCGGTCGCGCCGCCGGCATCCACCTCATCGTCGCCACGCAGCGCCCGTCGGCCGATGTCGTCACCGGACTCATCAAGGCAAACATCGACAACCGCGTGGCGCTTTCCGTGGACAACGGCATGAACTCGCGCATCATCCTCGACCAGAACGGCGCCGAGCGCCTCCTCGGGCACGGCGACATGCTCTACAAGCTTCGTGGCATGCGTCCCAAGCGCGCCCAGGGCTGCTTCGTCTCGCAGGACGAGGTGGAGCAGGTCGTGGCCTTCATCAAGGAGCACCGCGACGCCGACTACCACGAGGACATCCTCACGGCCGTCTCGCCAAACGAACCCGGCGTTCCCGGCGCGAGCAGCGGCTCCCAGTCCGACGACCCGCTCATCTGGGAGGCGGCCCAGCTCGTGGTGGACTCGCAGCTCGGATCCACCTCAGGCATTCAGCGTGCGCTTTCCGTGGGCTACGCCAGGGCTGGTAGAATCATGGACATGCTTGAGGCGAAGGGCGTGGTCGGACCTGCGAACGGGTCCAAGCCGCGCGAGGTCCTTCTCGATAAGGACGGCCTCGAAGAGCTCTGCAACGCCGAGTCTGAGTATGGGGAGGTCGAGTAGGCATGGCACGTCCGCGCTTCAGCGAGATGCTTCTCGACCGCCGTCGTCAGCTCGGGCTCTCCGCGCAGCAGGCGTCCAAGGTCCTGAAGCTCAAGGAGCCGGTGCTCATCGCCTTCGAGGAGGGCGACTGGGAGCACATCCCGCAGAGCGGCTATGCCCAAGGCATGCTCTCCTCGTACGCCCGCTACCTCGGGCTCAATCCACGCGAGGTCGTCGACCTCTTCCAGGAGGAGCTCTACGAGCACGACAACGGCACGGCGAACCACGAGCTTCGCAGGCGCACGCGCGACACCCAGTCCGGCAGGGGCGTCGCGGGCTACGACGTCCTCAACGAGACCGACTCGCGTCCCAAGGCGTACGTGGAATATCACGGGCTCCTTCCGACGGCGGGTGGACCCGCAGGTGACCTAGGGGACTTCGCCACCACGTCGGGCGCTCGCCCACGCCAGTCGAGCGTGCCCTTGTCATCGAACCGATCCTCCGCGGAGTCCGCGTATTCTCACACCGAGTACGTCTACGGGCATCCCAACAACGTTCAGCGCGGCGACTCGTCGCGACAGACCACTCGGCAGCGTGGCCAGTCGGGTGCACGCCGCCGACCAGACAACGACCCCACGGGGAGGCTTCTTCGCGAGGGCCAGAACGGTTCTGGCAGCCGTTCCAGCAGCCGTTCCAGCGAGGATAGAGCCTCGTCTCGCTCCCAGCGCCTGTATCGTCATGACGACGTCTCCAGGCGCAGCGTGCGTCCCGACGAGTACGATGACGACCTGCGCTACGACGACAGCCCCAATCCATACGAGCGCGCATCTACCATCTCGGGGAGGCGCTCCTCGCGCAACATCGCCAACGTCGACCATCCCAACGTGCGTCGACGCTCCGCAACCAACACCAGGCGCAGGCATCGCAGGAGGGGAGGCGTCCTCGGCCTTCTCGACGACTTCTTCGCGGACGGCCGCCGAGTTATCTTCCTGGTCATCGTCGTCCTTGCCGTGATTCTCACCCTTATCATCGTGACCTCCGTGAGCTCGTGCGTGAGCAGCGATACGACGCAGAGCACGCGTACCGTAGCTGTGACCAGCGCCGACTCCTCGTCGAGCACGGGAACCACGACCGGGACGACCACCGACACATCGACGGACACGACCTCGAATACGTCCACGACGGACTCGGCCGCGACTACGACCACGACGCCGACCGAGACGGACGTCACCGTCACCTTGGCGAGCGGGCAGGTGTCGTGGGTCGAGATTCAGTGCGACGGCGCGAGCAAGGTGGCCGATACCCTCACCGGCCCGTGGAGCGGGACGTATACGGTCACCGATTCGATTACCATCCAGGTGAGTGATACAAATGCCGTACAGGTCACCAAGAACGGGACGGCGGTCAGCTTCGAGTCGCGCGCCTCGGGCATCGGCACCGTGACCATCGCGGGCACGCCTGCCACCACGGACGCCTCGGCTAGCACGACCTCAACCGACGGTGCGACGACCACTACCGGCACCACAAGCGTGTAGGGCTACAGGGAGGATCAATGGCCAAGGAATCAAGCTTCGACGTCGTTTCCGTCGTCGACATGCAGGAGGTGGACAACGCCTACCAGCAGGCGTCGCGGGAGCTCACGCAACGTTACGACCTCAAAGGTACCGGAGCGGCGCTCACCCTCTCCCGGAAGGACGGCGTCTTCTCCATCGAAGCCCCCTCGGAGTTCATCGCCAGCCAGGTGCGCGACGTGCTCTCCGCAAAGCTCGTCAAGCGTGGAATCGACCTCGCTGCCGTGAGATGGGACAAGCCGCAGGCGGCGACAGGTATGTCGGTCCGCCAGTCCGGCAGCATCATCCAGGGCATAGATCAGGACACCGCCAAGAAGATCGCCAAGGACATCCGTGACTCCAAGGTCAAGGCGAAGGTGACCGTGGAGGGAGACAAGCTCCGCGTGAGCTCCGCTTCTCGCGACGTCCTCCAGTCCGTCATCGCATCCCTCAAGGAAGGGGATTATGGTCAGCCTCTCCAGTTCGTCAACTACCGATAGCCCACGTGCGCTCGTCCTCTTCATCACGCTCGGCTGCGCCAAGAACGAGGTCGACACCGACAGGATGCGTGCCCTCCTGCTTCATGCCGGCTTCTCGGAGACCGCCGACGCGGACAAGGCGGACGTTGCGGTCGTGAACACCTGCTCGTTTCTCGCCTCGGCCACGGAGGAGTCCATCGAGGCCACGCTCGAGCTCGCCGAGGGTGCCAGCGAGGGGGTGCGTGGCCTTCCCATCGTCATGTGCGGCTGCGTCCCGTCGCGCTACGGCGACGCCCTTCCGCACGAGCTGCCCGAGGTGTCCGCCTTCGTCAAGGCCGACGAGGAGGATGGTATCGTCGGCGTGGTGCGCGAGGTCCTCGGCATCGGCGGGGGCGAGCAGGAACCTGCGACCTGCGAGACCCTGCGTACCATCGAGGGAGCGAGCGCCTTCGTCAAGATCTCCGAGGGCTGTGACAGGTTCTGCGCCTTCTGCGCGATACCCTACATCCGCGGCCGCTATCAGTCCCGTCCTGCCGCCGACATCGTCTCCGAGGTCGGTGGCCTCATGGATGGCGGCGTGCGCGAGGTGGTCCTCATCGGCCAGGACACGGGCGTCTGGGGGAGCGACCTGCCAGGCACGGCCTCGCTTGCCACCCTCCTTCGCCAGGTCGCCGAGGTCGTTCGACCGTACGGCGGATGGGTGCGCGTGCTCTACCTCCAGCCCGAGGGGATGACGGACGAGCTCATCGCGACCATCCGCGATACCCCCGAGGTGCTCGACTACATCGACATCCCCATCCAGCACTGCTCGGGTCGCGTGCTTGCGAGCATGGGTCGTCACGGGTCGGTCGACCAGCTTCGCGAGCTCTTCTCTCGCCTTCGNNGCGAGATTCCCGGCATGGTCCTGCGCACGACGGGCATGGCCGGCTTTCCCGGCGAGACGGACGACGAGGCCGACGAGCTTGCCAGCTTCATCCAGGAGGAGGAGTTCGACTACTGCTCGGTCTTCACCTACTCGCAGGAGGAGGGAACCGCGGCGGCCGAGATGCCCGACCAGGTTCCCGACGACGTCAAGCTCGAGCGTACGCAGCGGCTCATCGACATCACCGAGGAGCTCGGCTTCGCGGCGACCGCGCGACATCTCGGCGAGCGCGTCAGCGTTATCATCGACGGGACGGAGGAGTCGGAGGACGGCATCGAGCTCATAGGCCACGCCTGGTTCCAGGCACCCGACTCCGACGGTGCCGTGCACATCCTGAGCGGCGAGGCGTCCGTCGGAGACATCGTCACCTGCGACCTCGTCGACTCGTTCTGCTACGAGATGATCGGTGAGATCGTCGAGACGGAAGGGGAAGAGTAGTCTTGGCCAGCACGAGTAGGTCGATCTGGACGCCCGCAAACATCGTCACCTGCGTCAGGGTGGTGCTTGTTCCCTTCTGGCTGTTCTTCGCCGAGGCCTTTGGCCACCCCTCCGACGGACTGACCTTCTCCATAGGTGCGTTCGTGGTCTTTCTCGTCTACTGCGTGATATCGCTCACCGACAAGCTCGACGGCTACCTCGCCCGGAGCCGCAACGAGGTCACCACCTTCGGCAAGTTCCTCGACCCCATCGCGGACAAGCTCGCCGTCATCGTCGCCCTGTGCTACCTGCTCGAGACGGGCGAGGTCGGCTCCTGGTGCCTGCTCATCGTCGTGGCGAGGGAGTTCCTCGTCTCGGGGCTGCGCATGGTCGTCGCGTCCAAGGGTACGGTCATCGCCGCGTCCGGGCTCGGCAAGGCAAAGACCGCCACGACGATGGGCTCCATCTGCGGACTTCTGCTCTGCATGAGCCTTCCCGCGGGCATCGTGTGGAGCCTCCTGCACGCGGTGTCGTTCGTTCTCCTCGTCGTCGCGATGGTGCTCACCGCATGGTCGGGTGTCGACTACTTCGTCAAGTCGTGGGCGACGATTACCGAGGATGGTGACTAGGCATGGCCGAAGGGGAGATGCTCCTCCCGGACCGAGAGCTCTATGCCGCCTGCGCGGCTCTCGTCTCCGAGGCGTCCGCCGCAGGACTCACGGTGGGTACCGCGGAGTCCTGCACGGGTGGCCTCGTGGCCGGTGCGATCACGTCCGTGCCTGGCGCATCGGGCGTTATCCGTGGCGGCGTCGTGAGCTACGCCATCCCCGTCAAGCATGACGTGCTCGGTGTCACCGAGGAGGTTATCGATGGGGCGGGAGTCGTCTCCGCGGAGTGTGCGGCCCAGATGGCCGAGGGCGCGCGTCGCGTGCTCGGCTGCGACGTGTCCGTCTCGGTGACGGGCATCGCGGGGCCAGGTGGCGAGGAGCCCGGTAAGCCCGTTGGGACCGTCTGGCTGGGACTTGCGACCCCAGGCGGCACGAAGACCTTTCACGACCTCTTCGCTGGCGACCGCACTGAGGTGAGGCTCGCCGCGGTGAGGCACGCCGTAGAGCTTCTCCGTGAAGGCATCATGGAGTCTTGCGATCCGATTTGATGGCAGGCTCGCAGAGCCATTCTCATGCTCGAGACATTTGCGCAGCTAGCCGTCACGCGTGTCAGACACCCGTCAGACTGCGGTAAGAGATGTCGTAGCGAGGGGTCAGATTTCGGTCAGAATGCGCTGGTAGAGTGCCACTAGGGATGGTTGACTACGAACGGGTGTTCGTATATCATCACAACCAGTCGGTACACAGAGGGAGAAGCCATGGCCAAGTCCAAGAATGTCATACGCGAGATTCACGTGCCCACGAGCGGGGAGGATCGCACCAAGGTGCTCTTGGAAACCACGTCCGAGATCGAGAAGAAGTTCGGGCAGGGATCCATCATGCGCTACGGTGATGGCGGTCCCAGCCTTGAGGTAGAGGCAATCCCCACCGGGTCGCTTGCGCTCGACGCGGCGCTTGGCATCGGCGGCGTGCCTCGTGGTCGCATCGTCGAGATATTCGGCCCCGAGTCCTCGGGCAAGACGACGCTCTCGCTCGAGATCCTCGCCGAGGCGCAGGCCATGGGCGGCGTCGTCGCCTTCATCGACGCAGAGCACGCCCTCGACCCAGGCTATGCGGCTCGCATCGGCGTGGACATCGACGAGGTCCTCATCTCTCAGCCCGATACCGGGGAGCAGGCGCTTGAGATCTGCGACATGCTCGTGCGCTCTGGTGCCATAGACGTCGTGGTCATCGACTCCGTGGCCGCGCTCGTCCCTCGCGCCGAGATCGAGGGAGAGATCGGCGACACCACCGTCGGCCTACAGGCCCGCCTCATGAGCCAGGCCCTCCGCAAGCTCGCCGGGTCGCTTGCCAAGTCCAACACCACCTGCATCTTCATCAACCAGCTNCGNGAGAAGATNGGNGTCATGTTCGGCAANCCCGAGACCACGCCTGGNGGTCGCGCNCTCAAGTTCTTTGCNTCGGTGCGCATGGACATCCGTCGCATCGACAGCATCAAGGTCAACGGCGAGGCCGTGGGCAACAGGGTGAAGGTCAAGGTCGTCAAGAACAAGGTGGCACCACCCTTCAAGCAGGCCGAGTTCGACATCATGTACGGGAAGGGCATCTCAAAGGAGGGCTCGCTGCTCGACATGGCCGTCAACTACGAGATNGTCAACAAGTCGGGCTCGTGGTTCACGTACGGAGACGAGCGTCTCGGTCAGGGCCGCGAGGCGGCAAAGGAGTTCCTTGCCTCCAACCCCGATCTCATGGACGAGATCGACCACAAGGTTCGTGTCGCGTGCGGTCTCGTTCTGGGCGACGAGCGCGTCGGCGAGCCCGTCGAGGTGGCCGGTGCCGTCGACGACACCGACGCCAAAGAGTAGATGAACGTCAAACCTGAGTCCCGTCTGTCTCTTGAGTGGGACGTGAGCCTGCCCGAGGGGGGAGTGGCCCGCCTCGGGCAGCGCAAGCCCCGCGGCATCGTCACCGTGAGTACGAGCACGTACGGTGACGAGTCCTTTTCCGTTCCCGTTGCTGTCGCTCGCAAGCTGGCGGCAGAGAGAAGGGCGGGTAGGGTCAACCCCGACTCTCGTAACGAGCTCATCCACCAGACGGGGGAGATCGCCCGGGGATGTGCCTCGCTTCGCATAGCGGGACTCATCGAGAAACGGGATTATTCCTCGAAGGAGATCGCGGACAAACTGAGTCTCGATGGATACTCGCAGCCCGCGATAAAGGCTGCCGTCGTGCGCGCGATCGATTGTCACCTCGTGGACGACGCGCGCTACGCCGACGTCTTCATACGCTCCAAGCTGGGTCAGGGATGGGGAAGCCTCAAGATCGAGCATGAGCTCGAGAGGCGTGGCATTTCCGTGGGGTCGGTCGTTGGATGGCCGGAGAGCTTCTTCTCAGACGTCTGCGAGGAGGACGTTGCCTACGAGCTTGCAAGGGGCAGGCATCTCACGGGCAAGAACGATTACGAGAAGATCGTGCGCTTTCTGTACGGTCATGGGTACTCCGGAGGCGTATCCTCGCGCGTCGCCCGGCGCATCCTCGACGAGGCGGACTCCGACGATTGATCGCAGGATTCGCTTGCCAACGATTTTCCCGTGGAGGAAAGGGTCTTTTACCAGTTGTGACCTTTGATTCGTTTGACATAACGACCTAACGAACCTACGATAAGCAGGCCATTAGGTGTTTTCTCTTCCGCTGGCGAAGCCAGCTGATCCTTTTGTCCGAACTTTGGTCGTATCTGCGGGTTGCTTTAGGTTCTGGCGGTTGCGAACTTACCTCTCATGGCGGGTCCCTTGGCGCATAGCGTCGGGGACTCCTGAATACTACATAGACATCAACGTCATTTGAGGAGCACATCATGGAATTCGTCATTGGCGTCGTCTGCCTCCTGGTGGGTGCAGTCGTCGCTTACGTTATCTTGGCGGGAATGAGCAACTCTCGCCTCAAGACCGCTGACTCCCAGCTCGAGGGTGCCAGGAGCGAGGCGAGCCGCATCACGTCAGAGGCCGAGCGCCAGGCGGAGACCGCAAAGAAGGAGACCGTCCTCGAGGCGAAGGAGGAGATNCTTCAGCTCAAGCAGAACTCCGAGGCGGAGGAGAAGAAGCGCAAGGTCGAGCTTCAGAGCCTCGAGAACCGCATCATGCAGCGCGAGGAGTCCCTTGATCGGCGCAACGACCAGCTCGACGGCCGNGAGCACAAGCTCTCCAGCCTCCAGGGCCAGCTCGACAAGCGCAAGGGCGACCTCGATGACATGGTCGCCAAGCAGTCCGTCGAGCTCGAGCGCATCGCCGGCCTCTCTCAGGACGACGCACACGGCGAGCTCATCCAGCGCGTTCGCAGCCAGTGCGTGCGCGAGGAGGCTCAGATTCTCCGCGAGTCAGAGCAGACCGTCCGCGCCCAGGCCGACAAGACCGCCCGCGAGATCATCTCNACGGCCATCCAGCGCTGCGCGGCCGACCAGGCGGGCGAGATCACCGTCACGTCCGTTCACATCCCCTCCGATGACCTCAAGGGTCGCATCATCGGTCGCGAGGGTCGCAACATCCGCACCTTCGAGCAGGTGTCCGGCGTGTCCCTCGTCATAGACGACACCCCCGAGACGGTCGTTCTCTCGAGCTTCGACCCCGTTCGCCGCGAGACGGCGCGCGTGGCGCTNGAGAACCTCATCGCCGACGGTCGCATTCACCCCGCTCGCATCGAGGAGCTCTACAAGAAGGCCGAAGACCTCGTCAACGAGCGTGTTCGCGAGGCCGGCGAGCAGGCCGCCTTCGATGCGGGCATCCATGACCTTCACCCCGAGCTCGTGAAGACGCTCGGAGCCCTTCGTTATCGCACCTCCTTCGGTCAGAACGTGCTCCAGCACTCCATCCAGGTGTCAGCGCTCTGTGGCATCATGGCGTCCGAGCTCGGTATAGACGAGGCGCCCGCCAAGCGCGCAGGGCTTCTCCACGACCTCGGCAAGGCCATCGACCACGAGGTCGAGGGACCCCACGCCGTCATCGGCGCTGACCTCGCCCGTCGTTATGGCGAGCGTCCCGAGATCGTGCATGCCATCGAGGCGCACCATGCCGACGTCGATCCCGATTCCGTCCTCGACGTTCTCGTGCAGGCATCCGATGCCATCTCCGCCGCCCGTCCTGGCGCGCGCAGGGAGTCGGCGGAGAACTACATCAAGCGTCTCGAGAAGCTCGAGGAGATCTCCAACGCCCACGAGGGTGTCGAGCGCACCTACGCCATGCAGGCCGGACGTGAGCTCCACGTCATGGTTGAGCCCGAGAAGATCTCCGACGCGCAGGCGACCATCCTTGCCCACGACATCGCGCAGCAGATAGAGAACGAGATGGAGTATCCCGGACAGGTGCGTGTCGTGGTCATTCGCGAGTCTCGCGCCGTCGACGTCGCCAAGTAGCATCCAGCCATGGCGCCGGATGCCAACGACCTGCTCTCGTTCGTCGCCTCCATGGGGGGCGAGCGTCAGCTTCGCGTCGAGGAGAACCTCGGCGAGGGCTACGTTCGCCTGAGGGTCGCCGAGGCCGAGCGTCGACAGGCGAAGCATGACATCCGCTGCGTCGAGGACGTCGTGATCGAGATGCTCCGCAATGCCCGAGACGCTGGGGCCCACCACATCTACGTGGCCACCTCACGCGAGGGCAACCTGCGCTGCACGACGATGCTCGACGACGGGTCGGGCATCCCGGCCGACATGCAGGCCAGGATATTCGAGGCGAGGGTCACCAGCAAGCTCGAGAGCGTCCACATGGACAGATGGGGCGTCCACGGCCGAGGCATGGCGCTCTATTCGGTGAGCGAGAACGCCGTCTCTGCCGAGGTCATGTCATCGGCGCTGGGGAAGGGTTCGTCCATCAGGGTCGTCACCGACGCGACTGAGCTTTCCGAGCGCACCGATCAGTCCACGTGGCCCTCTATGGGTGTGGACGACGACGGTGAGCAGAGCTGCGTGCGCGGACCGCACAACATCATCCGCTCCTGCTGCGAGTTCGCGCTTGAGGAGCGTGGCACGTGCGAGGTGTATCTCGGCTCACCGGCCGAGATCGCCGCCACGGCGCGCGCGCGTGCGGCGAGGTCGGTCGACGGGGCAGGGTACCTTTTCATCGACGATCTCTCCGAGCTTCCGGTTATCGAGCGGCTTCGCATCGCCGCCGACGCCCGCGAGCTGATGTCCGTTGCGAGCAGCCTTGGTCTCGAGATGTCGGAGCGCACTGCGCACCGAATCGTCTCCGGTCAGATCAAGCCCCTTCGGAGCGTCTCGGCACGACTCACGCACAAGGGTGATGCTTCGGCTGTGCACGAGGTCGACCTTGCTCGTGACCGTCGTGGTCTCAAGATCTCCGACCGCGACGTCGAGGAGTTCTCGCGCATCATGGAGCGTGATTTCACCTTCGTCGGCGATAGGTACTACCTCTCGCTCCTTTCCGACCCCAAGGTTCGGGTGGGAAAGGGTCGCATCACCGTAACCTTCGAGCTTGACGGAAGCGACTAGTCGCTCGATGACGATCGCGTTGCTTCTCAAACGACCAGCTAACCACTATACTTGGCAAGATATACTTTCGCCGCTCAAACATCATTGCAGATACGATAATCGCACCGGGAGTCGCAGCATGGATTTTCTGAAGGTGTCTAGTAAGTCATCTCCGGCCTCGGTTGCCGGTGCCATTGCGGGGATGGTCAAAGACGGGGTGCCCGTCAACATCCAGTGCGTGGGTGCCGGTGCCGTGAACCAGGCCGTCAAGGCCATCGCCATCGCGCGCGGCTTTCTCATCCCCACGGGCGTGGACATCTCCTGCGCCCCCACCTTCTCCGACATCGAGATCGACGGCGAGAGTCGCACGGCCATTCGCATCGCCATCTACGTGCACAGACTCGTCCCGCCTTCTCGATCGGTAGGTGCCGTCGACGATTCCGTGAGTGCGGTTCGATAGATGGCGCATAGCGAGAAGCTCGTTGGCAAGACGTACTTCGTCAAGACCTTTGGCTGTCAGATGAACCTCCATGACTCCGAGCGCGTGAGCGGCCTGCTCGACCAGTGCGGCTGCATCGAGGTGCCAACGCCAGACGAGGCGGACATCGTCTGCTTCATGACGTGCTGCGTGCGCGAGAACGCCGACCAGCGCCTCTACGGCCAGGCGTCGGCCACCGTGAGCATGTCGGCACCCCCCTCCGGTCGGCGAGTCGTGGCCGTGGGCGGCTGCATCGCTCAGCGCGACGGCGAGCGCATGCGGGAGCACATCCCCAACGTTGACGTGGTCTTTGGCACGAGCGCCCTTGCGAGCCTCCCCCAGCTCATCGCGGAGGCCTTCGAGGGGCCTGACGACTGCATCGAGGTGGACACCTCGGAGGAGAAGAGGGGCTTCTCGACCGACCTGCCCAGCCACCGGGCACAGCGCTTCCATGCATGGGTGCCCATCATGACCGGCTGCAACAACTTCTGCACCTACTGCATCGTTCCCTATGTTCGTGGTCGCGAGAGGAGCAGGACCTTCGAGAGCATCATCTCGGAATGCGACGCTCTCGTGGCCGACGGCGTCCGCGAGATCACGCTCCTTGGTCAGAACGTCAACTCCTACGGTCGCGACAGCTACGGGAAACCCCGATTCGCAGAGCTCGTGCGCGCCGTCGGAAAAACGGGCATCGAGCGCATCAGATTCACGTCCTCCAACCCCAAGGACCTCTCCGACGAGGTCATCGCCGCCATGAGCGAGACCGCGGCCGTCATGCCGCATCTGCACCTCGCGGTTCAGAGCGGGTCGACGCGCATCTTGAGGGCGATGAATCGCCGCTACACGCGCGAGCAGTACCTNGNNCTCGTNTCGAGGCTTCGNGCNGCCATGCCCGGCCTCGCNCTCTCCACCGACNTCATCGTCGGCTTTCCCGGCGAGCAGGAGGATGACTTCCTGCAGACGCTCTCGCTCGTGCACGAGGCGGCCTTCTCCTCGGCCTTCACGTTCATCTACTCAAAGCGCCCTGGCACCCCTGCCGCCAGGATAGATGACCCTACTCCCCACGAGGTCATCCAGGACCGCTTCGACCGTCTCGCCGAACAGGTTGCCTCCCAGGCCTATGCGGCAAACCAGCTTGCGCTCGGCCAGACCGTACGCGCCCTCGTGGAGGGCGGCTCCAAGCGTGACAGCTCGGTCATGGTCGGTCACAGCGAGAAGAACCAGACGGTGCACTTNGCGNTGCCNGAGGGGGTNGACCCCGCCTCGCTNGTCGGGCGGATCTGCGAGGTGCACGTGGACGAGGCCCGTACCTGGTATCTCCGGGGAACCATGGAGGGGGACCCTCGATGAGCCTGCCTGGGCCCCTCGTCTGCGTCGTGGGTCCGACCGCCTCTGGCAAGAGCACCCTTTCCGAGCTCGTGGCAGTCGGTCTCGACACCTCGATCGTCTCGATCGACGCCATGCAGGTGTATCGAGGCATGGACGTGGGCACGGCAAAAGCCTCCGTCTCCGAGCGAATCCGCCCCCTTCTCATGGTCGACGTCGCCGACGTCACCGACGACTATTCCGCCCGGCTCTTCCAGCGTGATGCCCGAGCCTGCGTCGACGAGCTTCTTGCATGCCGTAAGACACCCGTGCTCTGCGGTGGTACCGGTCTCTATCTCAACGCCACGATCGACGAGATGGAGTTTCCGGCTGGCACCATAGGTGGCGAGGGTCGCTCTCGCTACGAGAGGTATGCGAGCGAGCATGGCGCAGAGGCGCTCCATGCCCTGCTCGCGGGGCATGACCCGGCGAGTGCGGCGCTCATCCATCCCAACAACGTACGGAGGTGCGTCCGAGCACTCGAGATGCTCGATGAGGGAATGAGCTATGCCGACCACCACGAGGGGCTTCACCAGAGGGATGGGCATTACGAGGCCATGATATGGGGGCTCACGATGGATCGCGCGCGACTCTATGCGCGTATCGATGCGCGCGTCGACCGCATGGTCGAGAAGGGCCTCGTGGACGAGGTCCGCTCGCTTTGCGCACGAGGGCTCGAGTCTTCCAGGACGGCGAGCCAGGCGATCGGTTACAAGGAGGTCATCGCCGCCCTCCATGGCGAGACGACCATTGCCGAGGCCATCGACCAGGTCAAGCTGCGCACGCGGCGCTACGCAAAGCGGCAGCTCTCATGGTTTCGTCACGACGGTCGCGTTCGATGGATTGACCTCGACCAGGTCTGCATCGAGGATGCCGCAGGTATGATCGTCTCATCCGTTCTGTCGAGGGAGGAAAGTCTTGGCTAGGTTCACCCCAAAGTCGACGGCGCCCGTCCCCGAGCGCGCCATTCTCGTCGGAGTCGACTTCGGNGACTCCGACTGGACCATCGACGACTCCATGGCAGAGCTCGGAAGGCTTGCCGAGACCGACGGCGCCGACGTCGTCATGACCATGACGCAGCGACTGGACAAGCCCGTCCCGCGCACCCTCATCGGAAAGGGCAAGACCGAGGAGCTCGTGTCGTACGTGCGCAACCTCGACGCGGACGTGGTGATCTTCGATGACGAGCTCACACCCTCCCAGCAGGCAAACCTCGAGAAGATAGTGGGGGAGTCCGTCAAGGTCATCGACCGCACCGCGCTCATCCTCGACATCTTTGGCACGCACGCGACCACGCATGAGGGAAGAATCCAGGTGCAGCTCGCGCAGCTGCAGTACCTCCTCCCCAGGTTGAGGGGCATGTGGAGCCATCTCGTGGGCGAGCAGACGCGCGGCGGCATCGGCAGCAGGTTCGGTCAGGGCGAGAGCCAGCTCGAGGTGGACAGGCGCATCGTGCGCGATCGCATCTCCACGCTTCGGCGCGAGCTCGTCGAGCTCGAGAAGAGACGCGGCGTGCAGAGCAAGGCTCGTTGGGACTCCGGCGTCTACCGGGTTGCGCTCGTCGGCTACACCAACGCAGGCAAATCCACCCTCCTGAACAGGCTGACTGGCTCGGATGTCTACGTTCGCGACGAGCTCTTTGCCACGCTCGACCCCACCACCCGTGCCCTCGACCTCGATGAGGGCCGCAAGATCACGATAACGGACACTGTTGGCTTCATTCAGAAGCTGCCCACGATGCTCGTCGAGTCATTCAAATCGACACTCGCGGAGGTCTCGTCGGCAGACCTCGTGCTCCTCTTGGTCGATGCGAGCGATTCGAACGCCGACCGGGAGATCGCGGCGGTTCACTCGGTGCTCGCGGACATCGGCGCGGACAAGATTGCCTCGGTGCTCGTCTACAACAAGTGCGACCTCCTCGACGACGAGGAGTGCAGACGCATGATGGCGCTTCATCCCGAGTCGCAGCTCATATCCGCCCGAGAGGGTCAGGGCGTTCGCGGGCTCCTCTACAGGATCGCCCAGGAGGCATCTCACGGAGACGAGACCTGCACCGTACTCATCCCGTTTGAGCGGGGCCTTCTCGTGAAGATGCTGCACGAGCGCTGCCAGATTATCCGGGAGCGCTATGCGGAGGACGGGCTCTTTGCCACGGTACGCGCCTCGGAGCGCATGAGACAGACGCTCGCCCCCTTCATCGTGCCAGACGACCCGGAGAGGTCCGAGGGCGCCTAGGAAAGGGCCACGCCCGTCAGAACGAGAAGGATGGGTTGGTGCAGCACNTAGATGGGGAGCGCNTGCCTTCCCGCGAAGTTGAGCGGGGCGATGGTGCACCTTCGCGCCCAGTCTGGATAGCCCCTCTTGACAAAGTGCGAGCCGACGGCCGCTCCCGAGAGATAGACCATGAGATAGGGGAGGAGCGGGTAGTAGTCGCCCGAGGCAAAGTGGGGACCGGGAAAGCCGAGCCATGAAAGCCACTCCGTCTGGTAGAGGACCTGTGGAAGCCGGACCTCGAGGGGACCTATGCCCACATAGCCGCCTGAGACGGGAAGAAGCAGCACGAAGCAGGCAAAAAGGACGAGTGCCGCGACGAGTCCGCACGGAAGTGCGTTGAGCTTCTGAAGGGCCCATGCGACGAGCGTGCACGCCGCCATGCAGAAGATGATGCCAAAGGATATGGGCGTGTCGACCGCGACAAGGTATGTCGCCGCGAATATCGCGATCGCAACGGCGCCGTACTTGAGCCCGCGCTTGAGGTTGCTCCGGGACTGGCTGCACATGCAGCCCGCCACAAAAAGAAACGTCCACGAGATGCTCGCCCTCCATATGTCCTGGAACGGAGGCGCGAACCAGTCAAGCTGCACGCCGGCAAGGAACCGAAGGTCATAGCACAGGTGAAACAGCACCATCGAGATGACGGAAAAGCCCCGCAGGGTGTCGAAGAGACCGACTCGTCTGGTGGTGCAAGTCGAATGACCTGATGACGTTGGAGACGAGCTCACGCCAGTGCCCTATGACATCGAGCGGATGAGCGCAGTGACCCTGCCGAGAATGACCGGGTTNTCCGCATAGATGGGAGCCATGCTGTCGTTCTCGGGCTGAAGGCGAATCCGGTCCTTCTCGCGGTAGAACGTCTTCACCGTGGCCGAGTCGTCGAGCAGGGCGACGACTATCTCTCCGTTGCGGGCGTCCCGCTGCTCCTTTACGACGATGTAGTCGCCATCAAAGATTCCGGCGTTGATCATGGACTCGCCGCGCACCCTGAGGATAAAGGAGCTGGCGTCGCCAACGATGCTCGTGGGAAGGGAGAGGGTCTCCTCGACGTTCTGCTCGGCAAGGATGGGCGTGCCGGCAGCGACCCTGCCAACGAGCGGAAGCGTGATCAGGTTGTTGTCAAGGTCCTGGGTGACATTGATGACCCTGGCCTCCGACTCCTGCGGTGCGTCTTGCTTCTCGACGACCTCGATGGTACGCGGCTTCTTGGGATCTCGATTGATGAGGCCCTTCTGCTCGAGGGCCTTGAGGTGCATNTGGACCGTTGATGGCGAGGCAAGGCCTACGGCGGCGCCGATCTCCCTCACCGACGGCGGATAGCCATGCTCGTCGGTATAGGTGCAGATGTACTCATAGATGGCAGTCTGCCTCTTGCTGAGCTTTGCCGTGGCCATAACGAACCTCCCTTTCGTATGGGCACATGATACCCTACTTCGTTGCCTACAGCAAACATTTGTTCTAGTTTTGCTTGACACGAACACATGTACGATTCATTATAAGTACATACGTTCGGTCTCTGATTCTTATTGGTGTCCCAGGGCACCTGTATAAAGGAGCCAGAGACTTTGAAAGGGGAAAGAGATGCCTCAGACAACGATGTATGACAGCTTTGGGTGCGACGGTTCCTCGGCCCTCAAGGCATCGCGTCGAGAGCTCACACTCCTTGATGGCTATGAAACCTCAGGGTCCGAGGTCCTGCCTCGTTCGACGGCACGTTCCGTAAGAAGGTCGAATCAAAACGCGCGCATCGACAGGCTCAGTCTCGGTCAGCTCGTCGTTTCGCTCGTCGCCAGCGCGGCGGTCGTTCTCATGCTTTGCTTGGCGTTTCTCTTTGCGAGCGCTGGTGTCTCCGCTCGGCAGAGCCAGGCGCTTGATACCATCCCTACGGCTTCGGTCGTCGTTCGCAGCGGTGACTCCCTCTGGTCCCTTGCCGAGGGGCATCCCGTCACGGGATACTCCACCCAGGAGATCGTCACCTGGATCAAGGCGCGCAACTCTCTTGACTCCGCCAACATACAGGCGGGCCAGGCCATTCTCGTTCCCACGTCGGTCGCGGCGGTCTAAAACATGTACAAGTGATTCCACTACGTTTCATTCTTGGGACGAGTNTCNATGTATGTCACTTCTGTGATATCTTGCCTAGGTGTCATGTCATCTAGGAGGTTCGATGCGCTGTCCAAAATGTGGTTGCGATGAATCAAAGGTTGTAGATTCGCGCCCCTCGGAGAACAACGATGCCATACGGCGTCGTCGTGAGTGCACAAGCTGCGGCTTTCGCTTTACCACATACGAGCGNCGCGAGGAGATGCCGATTCTCGTCATCAAGAAGGACGGCCACAAGGAGACCTTCGATCGCCAGAAGCTCATGCGTGGCCTCTTGGCCGCGACTGCCAAGAGAGACGTGCCCTTTCAGGCGCTCGACGGCCTCATCGATGACATAGAATCNGANGTNCGTGATGGNGGTGTCATGGAGGTGAGGTCGGAGGACCTCGGCCGCATGGTCTTGAAGCGGCTCATCTCCATAGACAAAGTCGCCTATGTGCGCTTTGCCTCCGTCTATCGCGACTTCAAGGACGTCGATGAATTCAGCGAAGAACTGAGGAGTCTCAACCAATGACAGACGAGCATGTCCTTCTGCCCATCAAGAGGCTTGATCCCACGGTCGAGCTTCCTTCGTATGCCTACTCCGGTGATGCCGGTCTCGACCTTCGCTCCAGCGAGGAGGTCACCCTCGCTCCTCACGAGCGCAGGCTCGTCTCGACGGGCCTTGCCGTAGCCATTCCAGAGGGGTATGCGGGCTTTGTTCAGCCCCGGAGCGGCCTCGCCCTTCGCGAGGGCCTCTCCATGGCAAACACTCCCGGGCTCATCGACGCCCACTATCGCGGCGAACTCAAGGTCTGCGCCGTCAACCTTGACGACAAGACGGACATTCACATCACGCGCGGCGAGAGAATCGCCCAGCTNGTNATTCAGAAGGTGCCCGNNGTCGAGCTCGTCGAGGTCGACGAGCTCGACGAGACCGATCGAGGCACCGGTGGCTTTGGCTCGAGCGGTGTCTAACGCCCCTGTGTTCTCGGCTCCCGTCTGCGGCGGAGCTTGGACGATTTGTCATGNGCNATAGATTGGAGTGTTCTGTTTATGGAGAAATTCTTTAAGATGGGCGACAGNGGTTCGTCGACCGGCCAGGAGATTCGCGCCGGACTCACGACGTTCCTCGCCATGGCGTATATCATCGCGGTGAACCCCGCGCTGATGGNGGCCGCTGGCGTACCCATTGCCGCTGCCGTCACGTCGACCTGCNTCGGCGCCGGCATCATGACCATCCTTATGGGTCTCTTTGCCAATCGCCCGCTCGCTTGCGCATCCGGCATGGGCGTCAACGCCGTCGTCGCATACACGCTGACNGGCGTCGCCAACGGNGACTGGCANGCNGCCATGGCCGTCATCTTCATCGAGGGCGTCGCGATTCTCGTGCTCGTCCTCTGCGGTCTGCGCGAGGCCATCATGGACGCCATTCCCGTCTCGCTTCGTCACGCCATCTCCGTGGGCCTCGGACTCTTCATTGCGATGATCGGTCTGTCCGACGGTGGCATCATCGTCGCCAACACCGCCACGATGGTCTCTCTCGGTGACATCTCCAGCCCAACCTTCATCGTCGGTCTCATCTCCATCGTCGCGACCGTCATCCTCTATGCGGCTAACGTAAAGGGCTCTTTGCTCATCGGCATCGTCATCGCCGTGCTCGCCGGCATTCCCCTGGGTGTGACCTCGCTGCCCACCGGCCTGGTCTCCGGGCTGGACTTCTCGTCGTTCGGTGCACCCTTCCTTACCGACGCGAACGGCGTCATGGGCATCGCGAAGGTCNTCACCACNCCCGTNCTGCTCGTCTTNGCNTTCTCCCTCATGATGTCNGACTTCTTTGACACCATGGGCACCGCCATGGCCGTCGGCAAGCAGGGCGAGTTCCTGAACGAGGACGGCTCCGTTGAGAACATCAAGGAGATCCTGATCGTCGACTCCGCAGCGGCAGCTGCGGGCGGTTTCGTCGGCGCCTCCTCCATCACGACCTTCGTCGAGTCCGCCTCGGGTGCCGCCGATGGCGGTCGCACCGGTCTCACCTCGGTGGTCACCGGTGCCCTCTTCATCGTCGCGGCGTTCTTCGCACCCCTCATCTCCATCGTGAGCGCAGCCGCGACTTGTGGCGCCCTTGTCATGGTCGGCTACCTCATGATGACCGACGTCGTCGACATCGACTGGTCCAACTTCCTCGAGGGCTTCCCGGCGTTCATGGTCATCGCCGGCGTGCCCATGACCTACTCGATCTCCGACGGCATCGGCTTTGGCTTCATCGCCTACGTCATCGTCGCCTGTCTCACCAGGCAGGTGAAGAAGGTCAAGCCGCTCATGTGGGTTGCAACGGCTGCATTCCTTGTCTATTTCATCATTGTCTAGCGCGGCCAAGCAAACTTCTGGGCCCGGACGTGCGTCCGGGCCTCTTTTATGCGAGGACGTCTCTTGAGAAGGAGGATGTGCATGGCAAAGAANGATCGCGAGATCATCGGCGTTGACGACAGGGTATCTGTCGCGCGCGCGATTCCTCTCGGCATCCAGCACATGATGAGCATGTTNGGNTCAACGGTTNTGGTNCCCGTNNTGACGGGNCTCGANCCGAACGTCGCCATCATGTGCTCGGGNATCGGCACCATCTGCTATCTGCTCGTGACGGGAGGGAAGATTCCGAGCTACCTTGGGAGCTCCTTTGCCTTCATCAGCCCTATCATCGCGATTGGTGCCACGCAGGGGCTCAATGCGGCCATGTCTGGCGTCATCGTCTCGGGCTGCATCTACCTCATCGTCGCCGGTATCATCAAGCTCGTGGGTACGGGCTGGCTTAACAGGGTCCTCCCGCCCGTACTCGTCGCTTCGGTCATGGTGGTCATCGGTGTCGGCCTCTCCGCCACTGCGGTGAAGATGGCCTTTCAGACCACCGCTGCCGACGGCAGCAGCGTCTTCTATGGCATCGGCGCCATCGTTGCGGGAATCACCCTCATCGCGGCCGTGGTCTTTTCGAGCCGTGGCGGCCTCCTTGGCACGGTGCCGGTGCTTCTCGCCATCGTCACCGGCTATCTCGTCTCCCTCGCCCTCGGTCTCGTAGACTTCTCCGGCGTTGAGAGCGCTGCATGGATTGGTCTGCCCAACGTCTCTGCTCCTCGTTTTGACTGGGGTGCCATCATTCTCATCGGGCCGATTGCCTTCGTCACCATCATCGAGCACATCGGNCANCTCCTNGCCGTTGGCGAGATCGTGGGCAAGGACTATCGGGACATGCTTCCGCGCTCGCTCTGCGGTGACGGCATCTCCACGATTATCTCCGGCTTTCTTGGCGGCCCCCCGACGACCACCTATGCCGAGAACATCGGCGTCATGAGCGTCACGCGCGTCTACGCCACGCAGATCTTCTGGTATGCNGCGGGCTTCGCGCTNCTCGTNGGTGGCTTCTGCCCCAAGCTCGCGGCGCTCATCCAGTCAATCCCAAGCCCCGTCATGGGTGGGGTCTGCCTGCTCCTCTTTGGTCTCATCGCCTCCAACGGCCTGCGCATGCTCGTGGCCAACGGAGTCAACTTCGACGTCAACCGTAACCTCATGATCGCCTCCGTCGTCATCATTCTCGGCGTGGGCATGGAGACCTCGGGCATCTCGATCCCCCTCGGCAACTACTCGCTGCCAGGCATGGCGACCTCTACGATCGTGGGCATCATCCTCAACCTCATTCTTCCCATGCCACAGGAAGAGAAGGACGCAACGAAATAGGCGTCTGACGCATTTTGGCGCTTTGATGAGGGGCCGAGAACCACGTATGGGTTCTCGGCCCCTTTGCGTGTGGTAGGTGTGCGCATCGTGGACGGACTAGATTGCGATGATGTGGGTACCCTTTTACTATCTAATCTGTCGAAGGGGGAGCGATGAAGGACGTCGTGAAGAAGGACCTTGTCATCATCGGTGGTGGACCAGCTGGCCTTACCGCCTCTCTCTATGCATCGCGATCACTTCTGGATACCATCACGCTGGAACAGGAGGCGGTGGGCGGTCAGGTCATACTCACGAGCGAGGTGGACAACTATCCCGCCGTTCCGCACGTCGATGGCTATACGCTCGTAGAGGCCATGCGTGCGCAGGCCGAGGAGCTCGGCGGCTCGATTGCCATGGAGCGCGTGTCGGCGATAGCCGTCAATCCCAATACGGGAGACTTCCGTGTGACGTCCTCTGGTGCGGAGTATCTGTCACGGTCGGTGATTCTTGCCGGTGGTGCCACGCCGCGCCGAGCGGGGTTTGACGGAGAGGAGCGCTTTGCGGGACACGGTGTCTCGTACTGCGCCACCTGTGACGGCATGTTCTACAGGGGCAAGCGTGTCTACGTCGTGGGGGGCGGAAACTCGGCCTGCGAGGAGGCTCTCTTCCTCACGCGCTTCGCGAGTGAGGTGGTTCTCGTCGTTCGCAAGGACCATCTGCGCGCCCAGGCCTCCGTCGCCCGTCAGCTCGAGGAGAATCCCAAGGTCACGATGGCGTTTACCACCACTCTCGTAGCCGTCGGCGGGGGAGAGCTCCTCTCGTGGATCAGCCTTCGCGACGAGACCACGGGTCAGGTGCGCACCGACAGGTATGACGAGGGCTCCTTTGGCGTCTTTGTCTTCGTCGGTCGCGTTCCCGCGACGTCGCTGGTCTCGGGCATGGTGGAGCTTGACGAGACGGGCCACGTAGTCACCGACGAGCGCATGTCCACGCAGGTGCCAGGCCTCTTTGCCGCTGGTGACGTACGAAGCAAATCCCTCAGGCAGATTGTCACGGCAGCCTCTGACGGGGCCATAGCGGCAACGAGCGTGGCTGCCTATCTCGGACAGCCAATCGAGGGCTAAATTCAAAACAGAACATACGTTCGTATCTTGATAGGTCGCCATCTGATGGTGACACTGAGGCATCTGTCGTATTCCGGCGGAAGACCCTACGGTGTCCGTCGTTTTTAAAGCTCTGTATAACCGCTGGTAAACGAGGCGCTGAGAGGCTTTCTAAGCCATTGCAATCTAGACGGTGGAAGTTCTCTCGGCGCCTTATGGGACATTGGAGTGGGAAGTCCGGGCGATCGAGCACATCTGCGGATGGCTGCACGCCATGGCTCGAGCACCGTCGATGTTCCTCGTCCCAAAGTGCCTGGTGCAGTCGTGCGCCGTCCCTCTCATAAAACCGTGATAATATATCTTATGTAAAGTAGAGAGAGGATCACGGTTTTATGAGGGAATCATGCATACAAGCGAAAGGACTTCCTTTCGCTTGTATGCCTGATTCCCTCATAAAACCGTGATAATATATCTTATGTAAAGTAGAGAGGAAGTCGAAATCGCTGTGCCGACTCCCCCTCGCTCCCTCTCGCATGGGGTTACTCGGGCGCCCAGCGACCGTTGATGCCTGGCCTGCACAGCTGTTTGAGCTTGAGCTCCACATCGTCCTCGTAGTCGGTGCCCATGATAATGAGCAGCACGTCGAGTGCCATGAGAGGCGTGTCGCCCGTGGGCACGATCTCCTGCCCGGCGCGTTCGATCGTGACGATGCGCGCCCCGCTTGGCCACGGAACGTCCTTCACGAGCGCCCCGTCGAGCTTTGAGCCCGTCCCCACGTGATGCTCCTTGAGGACCTTCTCGCCAGGCATCCCGTTTACGGACGAGTCGTCCGGCGTCACGCCGAGAAGACGTGCCAGCAGATGGTCGTAGAACGGATCGACGCGCAGGATGTTGGCCGTCACGTACGATACGATCGAGACTATGGCAACCGAGAGCAGCGCGTCGAGCGAGCCGGAGAGCTCGAAGCAGAGGACGACGGCCGTCACCGGCGCCCGAACGACGCTTGAGAAGAGACCGGCCACACCAAGAAGCAGGAAGTTCACGACGTAGGCATCCGGAAATCCGAAGAACGTCGATGCCATGATGCCAAAGAGGGCACCGGAGAGCGACCCCATGACCACCAGCGGAAAGAGTGTGCCACCTGGGGCCCCGGAGGCAAAGCAGATCGTGGTAAAGAGGTACTTCCCTATCAGAAGCGCAAGAATCGTTGCCCCAGCGAGCGCCCCCGGTTGCGCCAGGAGGTCCATGATGGCATCTCCACCGCACAGGAGCTGCGGAAACGTAAATGCGACTACGCCTGCGAGCGCAAACGGAACAGCGAGCCGCGCATAGGGAAGATGCTTGTCGATGCGCTCGTAGAGCGACTGGCAGAAGAACATCCCCTTGTTGTGGACAGACCCGAGCAGACCGCAGTAGATGCCGATGAGCACGACGAGAAGGTAGTCGATGTGAGGAAGGTCGCTCGCAAAGTGCAGGGTGATGACGGGAGACACGCCGAGCACCTGCGACACGAGAAAGTCGGCCACCACCGACGCCGTCATGACACAGACGATCAGCGGGGCGCTGAACTCCTTATGTATTTCCTCCACGGCAAAGAGGACACCCGTGAGTGGCGCGTGGAATGCCGCGGACATTCCGGCAGCGGCTCCACAGGTAACGAGGAGCCGCTCTTCTCCCCTACCGTTCTTGAGGACCTTCGAGACGGCCTTGGCAGACATGCTGCCAAGCTGCACCGCTGGTCCCTCGCGCCCAAGAGAAAGCCCGCCAAAGGCGCAGAGCACGCCCTCTGCGAACTTTGCCGTGATGACACGGTGCCAGGGCATGTCGATGCGGCCCATGACCTCGGCGTCAACCTGGGGGATGCCGCTCCCCTGCGTGTACGGCTCCCAGAGGAGGAGCCGTGAGACGACCATGAGAATGACGGCGAGGACGGCGAACCAGAGCGCCATGCCCAGGGGGCTTCCCGAGGCGAGCGACGTGACGGCGCGTAGGCCCTCTTCGGCGCAGCGCAAGGCGAGCCGGTAGAGGGCGACGATGCCCCCGCCAAGGACGCCGATGAGGGCGCCCTCGATGACCAAACGTATCTGGAAGCGTCGGGAGAAGCGCCTCGAGACGATGTTTTCGTCCGAGCGAACCTTGGGCATGGACCGCCTACGTCCTGAACGGACCGCCGCCGTAGTAGGAGTAGCCATAGATGGAATCGAGGCAGACGCCCCTGGTGGGGTTTGCCGCCTGAATCATCTGCCCGCCGCCGACGTAGATGGCGATGTGATCAAAGCTTGATCTCGTAAAGAGGACATCGCCAGCTACGAGGTCGTCTCTGTTGTCCTTCCAGAGACCTGCGGCCTGGATGGCCCTGCCGATGGTTCCCGCAGTGCCCTGCCTCGCGCCAACAAAGCAATAGTAGACAAGTCCGCTGCAGTCAAAGCCAACGCTCGGGCTAGCTCCACCATAGACGTAAGGATAGCCGAGACAGGAGTAGGCAGACGAGACGCCGCAATTGGGATAGGCACCACCACTCGAGGAGCCTGACCCGCTGCCGGACGAACCAGAACCGCTGTCAGAGGAGCCTGACCCGCTGCCGGACGATCCAGAGCCGCTGCTCGAGCCACCGCCGGAGCTGCCTGACGAGGAGCCAGAGCCTCCCGTCGAGCCGGACGTGAGATCCTGGCCTGTCTGACTGGTCGTGATCGCGTTGACCACCGTACCCACGTTGCTCGCCGCAGCGGCCGCGGCCTGTGCCGCAAGCTCGGCCTGCACCTCGGCGTCGAGCTGGCTGTAGTAGGTCTGCGCCTCGGCGACCGCCGACTGATACTCGTCCACCTGGGACTGCATGGAGTCGACCTGCGCCTGCTGGTCGGCCTGCTTGGCCTCGAGCTCGGACTTCTCCTGCTCGAGCTGAGCCTCCAAGGTGACCACGTTGTCGATGGCATCGGCATCGGACTCGTTGATCTTGTCCATGTAGTAGATGCGGCTGACGAGGTCCTCTGCGCTCGTGGCGCCGAGGACGAAGTCCATGAAGCTCGTGGAGCCGGACTTGTAGGAGCTACGCATGCGATCCGAGAGCACCTGGCGCTTTGCGTCGAGCTCGGTCTGGGTCGACTCGATGTCCAGCTGCTTGCTGTCGATTGCGGAATCCGTGGACTCGAGGTCGGCCGTTGCGGTGTCCAGCTGGTCTTGAAGGCTCGAGAGCTGCGCTCCCAGCGAGTCGAGATGCTCCGAGGCGGCCGCAAGCTCGGACTGCGTATCGGCAAAGACGCTCTGGGGAAAGAGACCCAGCCACGTGGCGGCGATGGCCGTCGACGCGAGCAGGGTCCGCCGTGAGATGGTGTGTCTTGTCATGTTGTCTGCTCCCTCTCAAATCGGGCGGTGCCGGGTGCCGTAGACACCCCACACGCAGAACAGGACGTCACATTCTCCCAAATGATACTCCATAGTTAGCGTTCTGCACGAATGCGCCACGAACAAGCCCTTAGCCGCCGAAACCGCCGCCGATGCAGGCGTAGACGGTGGCATAGCATACGTAGCCTCCTGGGGACGGCGCGTGAATCATCTTGCTTCCGCCGGCGTAGATGGCGACGTGTCCCGTGGAACAGAAGATGATGTCGCCCGCGGAGAGGACGCTCGAGTAGTTCGAGAGGCTGCAGTCCTTCCAGTTGCCGTGCCCTTTGACCCAGGACATGAGGCCTGGGACGTTGGTGGCATAGGGCGTGGAGTAGCCCGCGAGGTGATAGGCGGTGGCCACGAGGCCGCAGCAGTCGAAGCCACCCATGTTGGTGCCGTAGCAGCCCCACTTATAGGGCCAGCCGATGAACTGCGCGGCGTTTGCCACTATGCTGCTCGACGAGGAGGCGTCATAGGAGCCGTTCTCGGAGTCGGAGACGGACGATGATGCGTTGTTTGCATCCTTGGTGGTCTCGACCGTATCGACGACCGTGCTGACCCCTGAGTTCGTCGTTGCTGTCGTGGTCGTGGTGCCGGTGCTCGTCGTTGCCGCGGCAGCCTGCGCTGCGGCTGCCTCCGCGGCGAGGGCCTGCTGAACCTGGCTGTCAAGGCCGTTGTAGTACGACTGCGCCTGCGCCACGGCGGTCTCGTAGTCGGAGATGCTCGTCTGGGCGTCTGCGAGGTTTTGCTCCTGCTCGGCCTGCTTGTCCTCGAGCTGCGACTCCTGCTGGGCGAGCTGGTCGCCCAGCTCCTTCACGCTCTCGATGGCCGAGGCCTGCGAGTCGGAGATCTTATCCATGTAGTAGATGCGGCTGACGAGGTCTTCTGCGCTCGTGGCGCCAAGAACGAAGTCGAGCATGGAGGTCGAGCCGGACTTGTAGGAGCTGCGCATGCTGTTGCTCAGCTCCGTGCGCTTGTCGTCAAGCTGGGTCTGGGTCTCATCGATCTGCGACTGCGTGTCCATGATCTGGGTCTTGGTGTCCTCGAGGGTCTCCTCTGCCGTCGCGAGGTCCGACTGCATGGACGAGAGCTTGCTGCCCATGGTGTCGAGCTGCGAGCGTGCCTCGTCGAGCTGGGCCTGAAGCTCCGTGCTCGTGGGGTCGGCGAAAGCCATGCGCGGCATGAGACCGAGCCATGTGGCCGAGGCGGCAGCGGCCACGAAGAGGGACCTTCTCGTGATGTTGGTTGGCATGCTGGTTACTCCCTAGCGGTTCGTTTCCATCACGTTCTTTAGGATAGCGCAGAACGGGTGCGTTCACGAAACCCACCATCAAAGCAGGACCGACCGACAGGCGCTCGAGGCAAGCACCTGTCGGTCGGTCCCCCTGTGATCCGGGAGGAATTGCTTGGCTACCCGAGCGCAAGGCCCATGAGGATGATCTCCTGCCAGCCGCCCGTGCGGGAACGAAACCCCCTTGGGTTTCGACCGTATTCCACGAAACCCGCTTTTCTATAGAGCGACAGCGCAGAGGCGTTGTCCGCCACAACGGTCAGTTCCATCTGGAGGTAACCCGCCTGACGAGCACATTCGATGCAAGCCTCCAGGAGCGCTCGGCCGATACCCAGCCCCCAGAAGTCCCTCTCAATGCTGATCCCAAACTCCGTGCGGTGTTTGACCTTGTCTTTTCTTCCCACTGCCTCGATGCCGGCGCACCCGACGACGTGCCCTTCCACAACCGCGCAGAGTTCGATCTCATCGGGGCTGCATTCCTTTTCTGCCAGGAACTGCCGCTCCCGNTNGAGGTCNAANTCGTTCTCGTCGGGNTATGTCANCAGGAAGTCCGTTTGGGNGTGCGTCAGATTGAAGCTGGCAAGCACTTCTGCTGCATCTTCTTCGCGCGCATCCCTCAGCACGCATCCTCTGCCGTCCCGGAGCGTGATCCTCTCTTCGTACCTCAAACTTCCGCTTCCTTCCAAGGTGCGCGGGACGACAGGCTACCTGACCTTGATGAGGGTGTAGACCTCCTCGTCGTAGTCCTTGGCCATCAGNTCGCGGGGGTTGAGGTAGCAGAGCTCGAGGATGAACGAGAAGCCGGCGACCTTGGCGCCNGACTGCTCCACGAGCTTTGCCGTGGCGATGGCGGTGCCGCCNGTGGCCACGAGGTCGTCGACGATGAGCACCNTGTCGTNGGGNNCNAGGGCATCCTTGTGTATGTCGAGCTCGTCGGTGCCNTACTCGAGGGAGTAGGTCTGCGAGAAGGTCTCGCGCGGGAGCTTGCCGGGCTTGCGGGCGGGAACGAAGCCAACGCCGAGCTTGTAGGCAACGGGCGCCCCGACGAGGAAGCCGCGGGCCTCCGCCCCGACGACCTTGGTGATGCCCTGGTGCATGAAGTGGTCGGAGATGTCATCGACGAGGTTCACGAGACACGCGGCATCATCGAAGAGCGGTGTGATGTCCTTGAAGATGACGCCGGGCTCGGGGTAGTCGGGAATGCTGATGACATGGCCCTCATAATCAAAATCAGACACACGATGTCCTTTCTCGCTTGCGTATACTTTGCGGGCGCCCCGCTCGCTATGCGCCCATGTCTTTGAAAGACTCGCCCACACGGCGCCTGATGAGCTCTCCCCTCACCGAGTTGGTGAGACCGAGCATGCGCGCGAAGGCATCGTCGAAGCGCCTCCTGCCCTCTTCGCTGGCCTCGCCGTTCGCTCCCCTGCTGCGCTTGGCATAGACCACGAGTGCCTGTTCGAACATCGCCGACTCCCTGTTGGCGGCGACGACGTACTGGCGGAGGTTCTTGGGCCCGATCCCAAAGCGCTGCAGCTCGTCGCAGACGCGGATGAGCCTGAAGTCCTTGCCGTCCACCAGGTCGCGACCATGGGGGGAGTGCTTGAGCGTGATGACGCCCGCCTCGGAGAGCTGGCGCACGAAGCTCACCGTCGTTCCCACGAGCTCGGGCATGCGGTCTATGGGGTGGAGCTTGCCCGTGATCTCATCGTCGTCGACGGGAAGCGAGATGACGTCGGCGCTGATGGCGTCTGGTGCGGCGGACGCGTGGCCCGACTCGTTGCGCGCGAGCTCCTCCTTGATCACGGAGAGGGGAAGGAAGCGATTCTTCTGCAGGTAGAGAATGGACTCGAGACGCTTGATGTCACGCTGGGAGTATAGCCTGTAACCGCCGGGGGTTCTCGACGGGTTGAGAAGTCCCTCGTCCTCGAGATAACGGACCTTCGACACGGAGAGGTCTGGGTACTGCGGCTGGAGTCTCTTTACGACTTTGCCTATGGTCAGATAGCCCGTGCTCGGCATCACTAGCCCTCGGTGTTNATCCTGCGCNTGGCATTGGTGTGGAACACCATGCGAAACGTGCCGATTTGGATGGTGGAACCGTCTCGAAGCGTGGACTTGCTTACGATGGCGCCGTCGACCCAGGTGCCGTTGAGCGATCCGAGGTCTTCCACGGTGGCGAAGCCGGCGGAGATGTTGGCGAGGTCCATACGCGCATGGTGGCGAGAGACGGTCATGTCGTTCAGGAATACGCTGCTCTTGACGTCGCGGCCGAGCGTGATGACGGGGCTGTCGAGCTCGAAGGTCTCTCCGATCTGTGGCCCCTTGACGATGGTGAGCGTGGGATGAGAGGGCTTATCCGCGCCTAGGAGGTCGGGTATGGTGGAGTCNGCNGAAGGCATATGAAAGATCTGGGTTGCCCCGGTGTTGGTGTTGAAGTCGTTTTCGGGCATGAAGCACTCCCCTCGAATACGCGATTAGCTTTTCTATGATACCGCTTACCTGCAGGCGACGCAGTCCATCTCGATAAGCGCATCCATGGGAAGTCCCGATACGGCCACGACCGCTCGCGCAGGTGCGGGCGAGGGAAACCTACGGCTGTAGACCTCGTTCATGGCATCCATGTCGCGAATGTCCGCAAGGTAGACGGTGGTCTGGGCGATGTCGGCGAGAGAGCAGCTGGCTGCGGCGAGGATGGTCTCGATGATGTCGATGACCCTGTCGGTCTGCTCGTCGATGCCGCCCTCCACGAGCCTATGGCTGTCATAAGGAGAGATGGCCAGCTGTCCCGANGCNAAGACGAGACGNCCGGCNGTGGTTCCCTGCGAGTAGGGTCCCACCGAGTCCGGCGCGCCAAGCGCATTTATCGCGTACTTCATGTCGTCTACTCCCCCGCCCTGGTTCCCAAGCCCCGCCTGGAGGCCGCCTCCTCGAGACGTTCGAGCGCCTCGTCGATCACGCTCGTCGGACACGCGAGGTTAAACCTCTCGAAGCCGGTGCCCGCCTCGCCAAACACGTATCCCTCATCCAGCCAGAGGAGCGCGTCTTTCCTCATGAAAGCCTCGAGATCCTTGGCATGCAGCCCCCATGCCCTGAAGTCTACCCAAGCGAGGTAGGTTCCCTCAAGCGGAAATACGAAGAGTTCGGGATGACGTGCGGCCGCCCAGTCGCGCAGGTGCTCGTAGTTGGTCTCGATGACCTCGATGAGCTCGTCGAGCCAGCTGGCGCACTCCTCGTAGGCGGCTATGGTGGCCGCATAGCCAAAGGCGTTGAGGTCAAACATCGCAAGCCGCGAGAAGCCTTCGGAGAAACGCGTGCGGACCTGTTCGTCGGGCACATAGATGACGGAGGCCTGACATCCCGCAAGGTTGAAGGTCTTTGAGGGAGCCGTGCATACGAGCACGTGGCCGTACTCATCGGGTCTCATGACGCGCATGATCGTGGTGTGTTCGTGATGGGGCATGACGAGGTCGTCGTGAATCTCGTCGGAGACGATGAAGATGTCGTTGGAGACGCAGATGTCCACGAGCCTGCGAAGCTCGTCGGCAGACCAGACCCTGCCCACGGGGTTGTGCGGGCTGCAGAGGATGAGCATCTTGTTTGCGGGGTTCGCTGCCTTGGCTTCGAGGTCGTCGAAGTCGATTTCGTAGTGGCCGCCCGCAAGTCTGAGGGGGTTCTCCACGAGCGTTCGCCCGTTTTCCTCCACGGCCATCTTGAACGGATAGTAGACGGGCGGCTGGATGATGATGCCGTCACCCTTGCGCGTGAGGCAGCGGACGGCGTTGAAGAACGCGGGAACGACGCCCGGGGAGGTCACGATCCACTCGGTGCTTGGATGCCAGGCGTGGCGGGACTCCTGCCAGCCTACGCAGGCGTCGAAGAAGCGCTTGGTGGGCTCGGTGTAGCCGAGGACGGTGGTGTCGATGAGCGTGTGAAGGGCGCGCTTGATCTCGGGCGGGTTCTTGAGCTCCATGTCTGCCACGGAGAGGGGCACGACCCCTTCGGGGGGCGTGGGGTTGTCGGCGAGCATTGACTCCCACTTTGAGGAGCCCTGCCCCCTGCGGTCGACGCGAGTCGAGAAATCATGCTCCATAAACTGCTCCGATTCCTAAGAAAACGCAGGTGAGCCTTCGCTACGAAAGGGCGCGCTCCCCGACGAAGTCGCTTCCCTCCCGGAGGAGGTGCCAGCACGAGAGCTCGTCTCGGCTTGTTTCTACAACCCCTCGCTCTGCGAGAAGGCCGCCCCAGGGAAGGTCGCTTTCCAGCATCGAAGACACGGCGTCGTGCCCCACGGGCTCGACGCCAGAAAACGAGAGGAGACTTCGCCAGAGGCCGACGGCCGACTGGGGAGAGACGAGAAGCACGTAGCCGGGCTGGGTGCCTGCCACGTCCGGAAGGCCGATGACAAACGTCGAGATGCGATCGAGCATGCAGCGACGAATCTGGCGAGGCGAAGGGAGCTCGGAGGCGTCGGGGACGTAGTCGGAGAGGATCCGACGTGCGTCGGATCCTGCGACCAGGAGCGCAACGAGCATCTCCGTGGCATCCTCGAGCTCGACGTCCTCGTAGGGGGCGTAGCCGTCCTTGCTCACGCCCGCGAGGAACGAGAGCCATCCGTGAAGCACCGGTCCGCGCCTGCTGGCGTCGAGAACCACGTACTCACCCGCCCCCGTCCGGGCGACGAGGGGAATCGAGGAGATGGTCCCCTCCCCCGTGAGCGCGGGCGTGTAGCCCGCACCGCCCGGCTCGGTTCTCTCCGCACAGAACGCGGCGTCGCAGAGCGACCCTGCGGGATGTCCGGAAACGAGCAGGAAGGTAAAGCCGGTGAGGTCGGCGAGAAGGGCGCCGTCTCTGGCGTGGTCGACGCTTGTCTCGCCCGCGTACGATGCGGGAACAAGCAGGTCGCCGTCAGCGGAGGCGTCAAACGTCGCGCCGAGATAGACGTGCTCGTGGTAGAGGATGCCNNTCCGNGAGGANGANCNCTCCGTCATGCGGCCACCCCCAGCGTGGAGGTGTTCATGAAGAGCGGGAGCGCGAAGATGTTGAAGGAAGGCACGTCGTCAAACACGAGAGAGGTGTAGTAGCGTACCGTCCCCGAGGGTCTGCCTCCCTGCGACCAGGTCGTGCTTCCCGCCATCTGGTTGGAGTCGAGGAGTTTGTCGGAGCGTGCCATGACCGTGGAGTACGAGAGCCCGCCACCATCGGGCCAGACGCTTACCGAGGTCGTGCCCACGGCGCGCGTCACCGTGGAGAGTCCGAAGTTCAAGGCGTAGGGCCGCACGTCGATGACCCAGCTCGAAGACGAGACGGGCCGATCCACGAAGTTGTCGTAGGCCCAGTCAAGGATCGCCTCGGTGTCGGTGAACCTTCCCGACGTCGTCGAGCAGCCGAGCACGCAGGTGTAGAGCGTGACGCCGTTCCTGCGACATGCGCCGAGGAAGGCGGCCTGGTTGTCGACGTATCCGGTCTTGATGCCGAGCATGCCCTCGTAGACGCCCATGAGGTCATCGGTGGAACTGAGGGTCTTCTGGGTACCGCCGATCGGGAGGGTGATGGAGGTCGTGCGTACGGTGCTTGCGATGAAGGGGAAGTTCTCGAGCGCATAGCGACCAAGGGTGACGAGGTCGGACGCGCAGGAGTAGTGGTTCGCGTCATAGAGGCCGTGGGGGTTGGTGAAGTGCGTGTGGGTCATGCCGAGCTCCGCGGCCTTCTCGTTCATGAGGTCGACGAAGGCGTCCTCGGANCCAGCCACGTTGATGGCGACGTTGAGTGCGGCATCGTTACCCGAATAGACGAGCATGGCCTGGAGGAGCTGGCGCATGGTGGGGGTGTCGCTCGAGGTGAAGCCCGCCGTCTGCGAGTCCGAGCCGAGGTCGACGTCGGAGATGGTGCAGGTCGAGTCGAGGTCGATGCCCGACTCGAGCGCAACGACGGCGGTCATGACCTTGGTGATCGAGGCCATGGACATCTCCTGGTCCGCGTTCTTGCTCCAAAGCACGTTGCCGGCGCTGTCGACAACGATGGCGCACTGCGCCTCCGAGATGTCAGGCTCGGTGTCGACGGCAAGGGCCCGCACGGGAGCGAGCGTTGCAAAAAAGATGAACGCGATCACGAGCGCGGCAGCGGCAGAGACCTGGCGGTAGCGTCTACTCACCTTTTGTTGCCTCCTGTTTGGCACGCCAGGCGTTGCGGATGGCGAAACCCTCGCGGGTGTAGATGATGGCGGTGGCTGCGGAGCATACCAGACCGGCATATACGAAGAAGATTCCGACGGCGGAGGGTGTCGAGTTGAGGCCGGGCAGCCAGCTNGCCGTCGTGATGCCNAGGCCNTTGACGACGGGNAGNTNGAGCAGNAGGTCGCAGAAGCCGNCCATGAGNAGGGCGGTGGTGACCTTTCCGATATAGACGACGTCAACGGGACGACGGCGATAGCGCTGAAGGAACCAGGAGCCCCAGGCGAGGTAGGCGTCTCGTATGATGACGAAGGCGGCGACCCACAGGGGAAGCTCTCCGGTGAGCATGAGCCCGAGAACGCCCGCAAAGAGCAGCACGCGGTCCATGATCGGGTCCATGATCTTTCCGACCCAGCTCACGGTATGGGTGGCGCGGGCCACCTTGCCGTCAAGGAAGTCGGTGAGGGCTGCGATGGCGTAGAAGGTGAGTGCCACATAGCGGTCCTTGCCCGTGGCGAACATGAGCAGAAAAGCGATGGTGAGTGCCAAGCGACAGAACGTGATGAGATTGGCAAGGGTGAGGATGCGGTGAGAGGGATTGTCGGGCGTTCCCTCGAGTTCCGCAGCTCTCCCTTCGGACTGCAGCTGCTCTGCATCCGAGTCGACCATGTTCTTNAGNTNGGTCTTTAGGTGCTCGGACTTCTCAGACACGTGATTCCTAGCGGTCGTCTCTTTTACCAAGCACCTATACTAGCGTACTTTTGACAGGGGATTGTAAGTGGACATGTTCTCCAAAGGCCGTTTTCAGCTTTGGGCCTTCCCTACAGGACCGTGTGCTCGAGAAGCGAGACGAGCACGCGAATGCCCTGGGCATACGTTCGTCGAGAAATGCGCTCGTTGGTGCCGTGAACGCCTCGCGTCTCCTCCTCGGGCTGTGGTCTGAACGGGGACATCCTGAGCACCGAGNCNCAGACGGNCTCGTANCGAATGGCGTCGGTGCCNCCGCAGACAAAGGACGGCACCACGACCACGTCGGGATAATAGTGCTCGAAAACCTCCCTGAGCTCGGCGTATCCCGCACCATCCACCGAGTCGACGCGTCCTGCCGGGGTGGCATGAACGAGCTCTATGGCGATGCCGGGGTCATCTACGGCGTCTTGCACGAGCGAGAGGGCATCCTCGATGGACGTCTCGGGGAGAAGACGTAGATTGATGGTGGCACTCACGTTACCTGGCATGACGTTTGGCGCGGCGCTCCCACCCTCGATCTGGTCGATGGCGACGGTCGTGCTCACGAAGGGGTGGAGATCGCGCGTACCCGCGGCGACCTCGGCGAGCCTCTCCGCATTGGCGTCGACGTCGGCCACGAGCGNGCGGAACGGCTCNTCCGTGACGTGNGGGGCNAGCGTACGAAAGGTGTCGCCGACGATGGGGGTGAGCTGCGGTGCAGGCTTTGAGGTCGAGACGCATGCGAGGGCGCGGCAGAGGCGCTCGAGCGAGGTGCCACCAAAGGGGTTGGACGAGTGCCCGCCATCGCCCCTCGCCGAAAGCCTCACGTCGAGATAGCCCTTCTGGGACAGGCAGATGTCCGATATGACCGTGCCGGGCGCACCGTATGCGGCTCCATCGCACATCGTGGTCGTGCCCTCGTCGAGAAGCCATGCGAGACGAACTCCCCGGCGGAGCAGCTCTTCCGCAAGATGTGCGGCACCCTGGCTCGTGACTTCCTCGTCTTCGCCAAAAGCGAGGTAGATGCTGCGTCTGGGCGTGCCGTGGTGGGCGATGAGGTAGTCGACGGCCTCGAGCTCGCCCATGAGCATGTCCTTGATGTCGAGTGCCCCCCTCCCCCATACGTACTCGTCGTCAAGAAAGCCGCAGAAGGCGCCATGCTCCCAGAGGGCCTCGGTCCCAGGGACTACCGGCACGACGTCCTGATGTGCCATGAGCTGCACCGCCCTGAGCGCGGGGTCGCTGCCGGGGATGGTCACGAGAACGGAGTGGCCCACGAGCTCGAGAGAGCCGGCCGCCATGACGTGCGGATAGCTCGTGCGCATGAGATCGACCAACGTCTCGAAGGCGGAGAAGTCCGTCTCACCGGGGGTGGTGTAGACCGTGCGGCAGGCGATGGCGCGCGAAAGTCGGAGTGCTGCGCCATTCACGTCGAGGTCGGCGTAGTCGTCCTCGTGTGCATAGTGGTCGTACACGTTGATGGAGCTTGCCGTCGCCATTGGTCGTCTCCCCGTCCCCGCACCACCGTTTATGTCAATGATTCTACGCGCTTGCGGTATCTTTGCCGTGCGTGCGGGTACACTTTGTCCAACGCGAATCAGCCAAGAGACCCATCAGGGAGGCACGCATGAGCGACGAGGATATCACTGGTACGGACGAGGAGGATTGGGCCCCCGAGTTCATCACGCTCGATTACGAGGACGACACGTCCGAGAGGTGCGAGGTTCTCGGCATCTTCGAGTGCGAGGGCGCGGAGTACATCGCCCTCGTNCCCGACTCCGACCAAGACTCGGTGTACCTCTATGGATACGACGAGAACGAGGACGGTAGCTTCGACCTCGTCGACATCGACGACAGTGTGTTCGATGCGGTGAGCGCCGCCTACGAGGCGATCATGGAGGGTGAGGACGAGTAGTCCCGCCCATGAGGTGACGGACAAGGGGGTCGGGCGAGAGCTCGGCCCCCTTGTCCGTCCCGATGCCCGGACAAAAGGGGCGCAGGCGACGCCCATCATTCGTTGCGCGTGTGGTTCTTTCGAGCCGTCTCTTTACGAGGGGCTCCTCGCGGTAGAGTCAGAGCGTTGAACATGCAGGGAGAATGATGAGGAGGCGCACGTGATCAGGCTCGTGCTCGCNGACATGGACGAAACGCTCAAACCCATGAGCTCCGATGCCGTCTCGCCTCGCACCGTGGACGCGATCGAGGGCCTGCGCGCATCGGGCATCGAGTTTGGACCAGCTTCCGGGCGCTCCAGGTTCGACCTCGTGAATTTCTTTCATGGCGATGAGTCATGCGTTAGCACGGGCGTCATCTCTGGAGGGAAGCGCGTCTTTCTCGACGACGTGCTTGTGCTCGATCGCCCCATGAGCCACGAGACGCTCGTGCGCCTGTGCGACATCATCGCCGACGAACCCGACACGGTCATGAGTCTCTACGATGAGGAGGGACACTCGGCCGACAATCCTCCCGAGTGGCTCGTCGCTCCCACGACCGACGAGGAGCTGCATGACATCCAGACCGGCTATACGGGAATCTGCGCGGACGCCGCGATCATGGAGATTCCCGACCGCACCTTCCATGTGGTCGGCCTCATGAACGCCGAGTCTCCTGATAGATTCGCGGCGATGCGCACGCGCGTAGAGGCCGCCTGTCCTGACATCGAGCTCGTTTCGCCCATCCCGGGTTGGTATGACGTGAACCCACGCGGGTGGAGCAAGGCAAACGGCTTCGAGTTTCTCATCAAGCAGATAGGAATCAGCCCAGAAGAGGTCGTCTTCATCGGCGATTCCGAAAACGACCTCACGATGATGAATCTCGTTCCCAACTCGGCGTGCGTCGCCAATGGAACCGAATCTGCCCTTGCCGCCGCGCACTATCACATCCCAAGTGCCGAGCAGGACGGTCCCGCCCAGCTCATGGAGGCCCTGTCCGCTACGGGCGGCCACCTTCGGGAGGCGCTCGCAAGGCTTGGAACATCCGACTAGGCAAGGCCACGTTTCTCCGACTGCGTTGTCGAAGGAAAAAATCGCGACCGTCGCATGACCCTGGAGGGATGACCTCCCGATGGTTGTGTGACGGTCGCGAGCCTGGCCCTCTTCGCGTGACTGCTACGCGCGCTTGATCATGCGGACGCGCCGCATGCCCTCGATGGACCTGATCTGCCTGATGGCGTCCTCGTCAAAGACGCCAGAGCACTCGATGAGCGTGTAGGCGTTGCTTCCGCGGCTCTTGTTGGTCATGTTCTCGATGTTGAGGCTCGAGCTNGCGATGATCTGGGTGATCTTGCCGATGATGCCCTGCAGGTTCTCGTGGAACAGGGCGATGCGCGTGCCGCTCTGGATGGGACCAAGGTCAACGTTGCCATAGTTCACCGAATGGCTGACGTTGCCGTTCTCGAGGTAGTCCTTGAGCTCGGTCGCCGCCATGACCGCGCAGTTGTCCTCGGCCTCTGCCGTCGAGGCGCCGAGGTGCGGGAGGACGATGGCGTTTTTCATGTTGGCGCTCGCGGGGTTGGCGAAGTCGGTGACGTAGTGGGCCACGTGGCCGTCGTCGAGGGCCTCCGCCATTGCCTGCTCGTCGACGAGGGTGTCGCGAGCGAAGTTGAGCACCACGACGCCGGTCTTCATGCGAGAGATCGCATCGGCATTGATCATGCCCTTGGTGTCTGCGGTGGCGGGCACGTGGACGGTGATGAAATCGCATTCCGCGTAGATGGAGCCGACGTCAGTGACGTGCTCGATGCGACGGTCGAGGCCCCAGGCCGCGTTGATCGAGAGNAACGGATCGAAGCCGTAGGCCTGCATGCCGAGCCGCGTGGCAGTGTTGGCGACGGCCGCACCAATGGCTCCGAGGCCGATGACGCCGAGCTTCTTGCCCGAGAGCTCGGTGCCCGCGAAGCGATTCTTGGCCTTCTCGGCCCTCTTGCTCACGTCGGGGTCATCGCAGTTCTCGCGGACCCACTCGTTGCCACCGATGATGTCGCGGCTGGCGAGCAGCATTCCGGCGAGGACGAGCTCCTTCACGGCGTTNGCGTTGGCNCCGGGCGTGTTGAAGACGACGATGCCCTCCTCGGCACAGCGGTCGACGGGGATGTTGTTCACGCCGGCGCCGGCCCGCGCGATGGCCAGAAGGGACTCCGGGAACTCGACCTCGTTGAGGTTGGCGCTTCTCACGAGAATGGCGTTTGCGCCGTCGAGCTCGCTCACGAGCTCGTAGCCGTTGCCGAGGCTGTCGGTGCCGACCTTGGCGATGTTGTTCATGCAGTGGACCTTGTACATGGAATCTCCTTCGCAACGCGGGCGTCAGGGCACCCCGCCGCATTTTTTGTCGACGTATCCGCTAGTGGTTGGTCTCGAAGTCCTTCATGAAGGCGACGAGCTTGACCACACCCTCGCGGGGCATGGCGTTGTAGATCGAGGCGCGCATGCCGCCTACGGAGCGATGCCCCTTGAGGCTCACGAAGCCGGCCTTGGTGGCTGCTGCCACGAACTCGGCATCGAGGTCAGGACTGCCCGTGACGAACGGAACGTTCATGAGAGAGCGGCAGGACGGGTCGACGGTCGACGAGAACATGTCGGAGCTGTCAAGGTAGTCGTAGAGGATGCCGGCCTTCTCGACGTTTTTCTCCTTCATGCCCTGGAGACCACCTTGAGCGGCGATCCACTTGAAGACCTTGCCGCACACGTAGATGCCCCAGCAGTTGGGTGTGTTGTAGAGCGACCCTGCATCGGCCTGCGTCTTGAAGCGCAGCATCGTGGGCACGCCGGGCAGGTCGTCCGGGATGAGGTCCTCGCGCACGATGACGATCTGCACGCCCGCGGGCCCGACGTTCTTCTGCACGCCCGCATGGATGAGGCCATATCTGGTGACGTCGACGGGCTCGGAGAGAAACATCGAGCTCTGGTCGGCGACGAGCNCGTGGCCCTTGGTNNTGGGGAGCTCGGGAAACTTGGTGCCGTAGATGGTGTTGTTCTCGCAGATGTAGACGTAGCTCGCGTCNTCNCGGATGGGCAGGTCGGAGCAGTCGGGGATGTAGGAGAAGTTCTTGTCCTTGGAGCTCGCAACGATTTTGGGATCGCCGAGGATCTCCGCCTCCTTGTATGCCTTGTTGGCCCAGTTGCCCGTGATGATGTAGTCCGCCCTCTTGTTGAGGGCGAGGTTCATGAAGACGCTGGCAAAGACCAGGCTGTCACCGCCCTGGACAAAGATGACCTTGTAGTTGTCGGGGATGTCCATGAGACTGCGAAGGTCCGTCTCGGCAGCGTCGATGATTCCCTGGAAGGTCTTGGATCGGTGACTCATCTCGTTGACGGACATGCCAGAGCCCTGGTAGTCGAGCATCTCATCCGCGGCCTCCCGAAGGACTTCCTCGGGGAGGACGGCTGGACCAGCAGAGAAGTTGTAGACGCGACTCATGTAATCACCATTCCAATGACGGTCGAGGCGACGGCGGCAGCCGATTTCCTACGTATGAGTGGTCGGTTACGTGCCAATGTCGTCAATCATAGAGGTCTTGCTTCGATGTTTTGTATCAGATTGGTTTCGGTTAGCCAGAACGTATGGCAAGGGCAGCGTCTCTCCATCCGAAGGATGGGCGGATGAGTTTTTGGGGAGGGGTGTGACATGGGAGTGATGTATGAGATTCTTTCGACACCAGGAGCCTATCTCATGCCGGCGTTCTACGACTCCCACGCGCCGAGGAGATCGATGCCGCCGATGAGGGTCCCCTTTGGCGAGGATCGGCTCCAGCATGTGGTGGTGTGGGAGCCCGACGAGGTGACGCACGCCGAGACGGTCGTATGGTTTCACGGGGGCGGCTATCTCGTGGGCACGCCCGAGAGCATGAGCAACGCGGCCGACGTCTATAACGCCCAGGGTTATCGCTTTGCTTCGGTGGGCTTTCGTCTCATGCCCTGGCATCGCTTTCCCGCGCAGGTCTACGACGCCTTCGTCGGCGTGCGCGAGATGCTCTGCTGGCTTACCAATCGCGGCGAGACGGGCGGCATCATCCTCGGCGGAAGCTCCGCAGGCGGCATGTCGGCAGCGCTCGTGGCGTACGGACGCGACCTGCAGGACCTCTACCATGTCGATGGCTCGCAGGTGAAGGCATACGTCTCGTGCGCCGCCGTCCTGGACGCCGCCGACATGCTCGTTGACTGCGCTCCCCCGGGGCCGGCAGGTGCGGCCTTCTATCGCACGGGGCTCGACCTGCCCGGCTGTGATCCGACGGACAGAGACTCCGTCCGTACCATGCTTCTCCCCTATTCGCCCATCGACGTCATTCGACGTGAGGTCGTTGAGGGGACGCTGCCGCACGTTCCATACTTTGGGGTGCACGGCACTGCTGACGAGATGAGTCCCATCGAGACGGAGCGCGCTTTTGCCAGCGAGCTCGCATGTGCCCTGGGGCCTGGCTGCTCCACGCTTCACGAGGTCTCCGACCCACGCTGGCAGCACATGGTGACGACGGTCACGACGTATAAGCGTCAGGTGGATGCGGACCCCGTGCTCTCGCATCTCTTCTCGTGGCTTGACAGGTGCCGGTGCTGGGGATGGTGACTGCTGGAGATGGTGACAGGTATCTTTTCCAGGTTTTCCGGAAAACCTGGAAAAGATACCTGTCACCATCTCCAGCAGTCACCATCCCCAGCACCGGCACCCCGAGCGCCAGCCGTCCCCTCGCGGAGGCGGCCAAAATGTATAATCAGTCTGTTGTGGGGTAGCGCACGGACGAAAGGGACACCATGGATATCAAGGTCCAGCATTCAAAGCTCGGAACCATCCTCCTGGGCGTTGCGGCCCTCGTTTTGGGTGTCATCGTATTCACAAATCCGCAGAACGCAACCGTTGCCCTTACGCTCACCGTCGGTTGGGTGCTTGCCATTCTGGGCGTCATGACCCTTCTCAACGCGCTTACGAGGTGGAGCGTGATCTTCACGCAGCTCGATCTCTACTTTGGCATCCTCGAGCTGCTCTTTGGCGTCATCATCATCAACAGCCCCGCGTTCTTCGTCGCATGGGTCTTCGTCCTTCTCGGCATCTACGTCATCATCACCGGCTGCAGCGCGCTCTTTAGCGCCAATGCCCTGCGGGCCCTCGGCGTCGAGCACTCCGGTGGCGCCGTCGTGGCGGCCGTGCTCACGATTGTCCTCGGGGTCCTGGTCCTCGTGTCTCCCTTTGCCACGGCCGGTCTTACGATGATGATCTGCGGGGGATCGCTCGTCTATACAGGCGTCGTCACCATCATCTCCGGTCTCGGCATGAAGAGAGACGACAAGTAGGCGCAGCTCTCCGGGAGCAAGTCCGCGCCTAGAGGCCGGTCACGAGTGGCAGCATGAGGAGGGCCCAGCCGACGACGAACAGCGCGAGGTGCTTCTTCTCGCGGTGGATTGCCACGAACTCGCGGATGAGGGCGCTCGGCCAGTAGTAGGGTGCGACCCGTGCCCCGATGCCCGTGCACTCCAACCCGATGTCACGCGCATAGCGAATGCAGCGAAACACGTGGTAGTTGCTTGTGACGAGCGCCACGAGGTGACGTCCGGACATGGAGTCGATGATTGCCTTCGAGTTGCGGAGGTTCTCCATCGTATTCGACGACTGGTCCTCGAGGACTATTCTCTCGGCGGGAATCCCGTGGTCAACGAGGTACTCCGCCATGGCGGACGCCTCGGAGCGAGACTCGTCCGCGCCCTGGCCTCCCGAGGTGATGACCATGGGTGGCGTGGGGTTTCTCCCGTAGATCTTGATCGCCTTGTCCAGCCGGTCTGCCAGAAGCCTGGGTACGTCTCCTCCGATGAGGCCGCTTCCGTGCACGATGATGAAGTCGAAGTCTCGGCGCGGCGGGATGACCTCCAGGAAGAGCGTGTAGATCATGAACGACACAAAGATCAAGGAGCCATAGAGCACCGACACCATGATGGCGGCGAGAAGCACGGGATAGGCCGAGACGGCAGGGTCACCCCCGTCCTGCGTGTCGGAGAGCATGAGCACGATGCCTGCGAGCTCGCCTATCCCGACGACGATGCCAAGGATGAGCGAGGGCAGGTCGGCGGCTCCATGTCCCTCTCGGCGAATCATGAGCACGCCGTTGGCGATGAGGAAGACGGGAACGCACAGCACGATGACGGCGAGCAGCAGGACCATGGCGAGCGCGGCCAAGACGGAATACCTGCCGAAGATGACGCCTATGAGCACGGGAACCGTAAGGACGACGGCCAAGGCGAGGAGGAAGCAGTTGCGATAGCGGCTGCGGTCATGATGGACGATGAGCGCGAAGGTGCCCCAGACGGAGGCACACCAAAGGAGAGGGCAAAGTGAATCTTCCATGCGGGACCGTTCTTGCGTGTTGGGCGTGACAGCTCGATTGTAGCGTGACTCGCCTCCTCTGACGGGCGTTCGCCTGCCGCTCCTCCGGTCCCTCGCACACAAGAAGCGTCGCGGCGTATTTCTCTTGGTGCCATCTGGGCAGACTCTTCTCATCGAAGGCTTGTCATGGGGAGGTCGTATGGCGGCGTTTGACAGGATATGCTGCGGCATCGATGGGCTCGACCGGACGTTTGACAACATCCGTCTTGGTGACAACGTCGTGTGGCAGCTTGCGTCGGTCGAGGAGTTTCGCTCCTTCGTCGAGCCATTCGTGAGCCGTGCCATTGCAGATGACCACAAGGTCATTTACCTGAGGTTTACCACCTCTGAGCCTCTCGTCGCCGAGCAGTCGGGGGTAACGCGGTACACGCTCAGTCCCAACCTCGGGTTTGAGCCCTTTACCATGGAGGTCCGTGACATCATCACACGCGAGGGTCGCGGGGCCTTCTACGTCTTCGACTGTCTGAGCGAGCTCCAGGTGGCCTGGTCCTCCGATCTCATGATGGGCAACTTCTTCCGTCTCACCTGCCCGTACCTGTTTATTCTCGACACGGTCGCCTACTTCCCCATCCTGCGCGGCGGCCACTCGTTCCAGGCGGTCGCGCAGATTCGCGAGACGACGCAGCTCTTCATTGACGTGACGCCCGATGGCGCGGGCGGTCTCTTCGTACGTCCGCTCAAGGTCTGGAACCGCTACTCGCCGACGATGTTCCTGCCACACCACCTGGACCTCGAAAGCGATGGCGTCGAGGCCGTCACCGACAGCGTCGAGACGAGTCGGTTCTATACCAGTCTGGGGATACAGCCCATTGGCATGCCCGTGCAGAACGTCGACAGCTGGGACCGTTTCTTCATGGACGTGACAAAACGCCTGGAAGACGGCGAGGTCGACGACCAGTTCTGCGCGAAGATGTGCAACATGATGATGACGCGTGACGTCCGCATGCGGCGGATGGTGCGTGACCACCTCCGCGCCCAGGACTACCTTGCCGTTCGAGACAGGATGATCGGCACGGGGCTCATAGGTGGCAAGGCCTGCGGCATGCTGCTCGCACGTCGCATCGTCGAGGAGCGGCTTCCAGGTGCGGCCTCGCTCATGGAGGAGCACGACTCCTTCTACATTGGCACCGACGTCTTCTACACCTTCATCGTCTACAACAATCTCTGGAGCCTCCGCGTTGCCCAGCGCGGCGAGGAGGGCTTCGTCTCCGCCGCTCCCGCACTCAGGGAGGGCATCGAGGACGGGTCGTTTCCTCCCAACATCCGCGACGCACTCAGCCGCATGCTCGACTATTACGGTCAGAGCCCCATCATCGTACGCTCGTCAAGCTTTCTCGAGGACGGCTTTGGAAACGCCTTCGCGGGCAAGTACGAATCCGTGTTCTGCCCCAACGTGGGCTCGGCCGAGGACCGCTATGACCAGCTCTCATCGGCCATCAAGCACGTCTATGCCTCGATGATGGATCCAAGCGCCCTCGAGTACCGCAGGCGTCGCGGCCTCGACCGCAAGGAGGAGCAGATGGCCCTGCTCGTCCAGCGCGTGAGTGGCTCTCGCTATTCAGACGGCTCGTTCATGCCCACGGCGGCGGGCGTGGGCTATTCGCACAGCGCCTATTGCTGGATGAGCGGAATGGATCCCGATGCTGGCATGCTCCGACTGGTCATGGGGCTGGGGACGCGGGCCGTCGACCGCACGGGGCGCGACTATCCGCGAATCGTGAGCCTCGACCGTCCCCGGGCCACCACGGCGCGCAACACCGCGGAGAAGCACCGGTTCTCGCAGCGATATGCAGACCTCATCGATCTCGGGCGTGGCAAGTTCGTGGTGCGCAGCTGTGACGAGCTGGCCCCCATCCTCTCGCCGAAGGCTCGTACGGCGATCTTCGAGCATGATCGCGAGAGCGAGAGCGTGCTGCGGGAGCGAGGGGATACGCGGCAGGTGATCTTCGCATCATGCGAGGGGATCGTCGGAAACGTGCGCCTGATGCGGCTCATGCGAGACGTGCTGTCCGTGCTCCAGGATGCGTACGAGTATCCCGTGGACATCGAGTACACCATCAACGTCGGAGAGGATGGGAGCTTCGTCGTGAACCTGCTGCAGTGCAGGCCGCTCCAGTCGCTTAACGGAACCCAGCGTGTGGAGGTGCCGGAGACGGACGCATCTCATACCATATTGCACGTACGTGGGACTTCGATGGGAAATTCGCGCGACGTGGCGGTGAGACGCATCGTGTACGTCGACCCGCTGCGCTACTATCGGTGCCCTCAGACGAAGAAGTCCATGGTCGCAGACCTTGTGGGTAGGGTAAACGCCGTCTTGGACCGTAGCGCCGACCACGCGCTTCTCGTGGTGCCTGGTCGTATCGGGACCTCTTCGCCCGAGCTCGGAGTTTCCGTGAACTTTGCGGAGATCGATAACTTCGAGGGTGTGGCCGAGACGGCCTACTCGAAGGCGGGCTACTCGCCGGAGCTCTCGTACGGCAGCCACATGTTTCAAGACCTCGTCGAGACCGACATCTACTATGCCGCGGTATTTGAGGGCGACAGGACTCCCGTGTGGAACCCCGCGCTGCTCGAAGGCCTTCCCGACAGCGCGGACGGGTCGTCTGCGGTAGCGACGGACGACCCGGACCTCGCGGGCATCGTCCGGGTGCTCGACGCCGAGGCGGGAGGCGCCCATCTGTGGTACGACATGTTCTCCGACGAGGCGGCGCTCGCCCTTGGAGACCTAGGTGACGTTACCGACGCGTAGTCCTCTATGCCGACCGGAAGCCCTTCCCGATGATCTCCGAGCTATTGACGATCGTCATGAACGCATGGGGGTCGTTACGCTTTAGCCATTGCTGAAGCCTGGCGGCCTCCTGGCGAGTGAGCACGGTGACGACCTCCTTTTCGGAGCGCAGCGTAAACCCTCCCACCGCGCTGCGAACCGTCGCCGTCCTCTCGAGGCTGTGCACGAGGAACTCGAGAACCGCGTCGGGCCGGCTGCTGATGACGGTGCATACCTTTCGAAGGTTCAGGCTCTCGATGACGTTGTCGACGACGAACGCCTTGGCGAGAAGGCCGAGTATGCAATAGAGACCGGTGCGCGGGCCGTAGATGAGTACGGCCACTGCCACGATGAAGCTGTCACTCACCATGAGCGCCTTGCCTATCTCAAGACTCGTACGCTTCTTCAAGATCATGGCGAGGATGTCGGTGCCTCCGGTCGAAGCGCCCGCGTTGAAGACGATGGCACTTCCAATNGCGGGGAGCAGGACGGCGAAGCACAGCTCGAGCAACGTGTCGCTGGTGAGGGGGCCGGCGAGGGGGATGAGCCACTCAAAAAGGGTGACGTAGGCCGAGAGCGCAAACGAGGAGAAGATCGTCCACCCAATGACGCGGCGGTCGAGAAAGACAAGCCCCAGAATGACAAGGGCCGTGTTCACGATCCACATGAACGCCGATATGGGCAGAGACGGAAAGAGCGTCGAGAGAATGATCGAAAGACCCGAGGTTCCCCCGAGGGCGAAGTGATTCGGCGCCTTGAAGAGCATGATGCCGGCTGCGGTGAGAATGAGTCCGAGGTTGAGGAGGGCGAAGAAGCGGATTCCGCCAGAATCCTCGCGTGAGCGTGACACCTCCTCGGCGTGAATGAGCTCTTCCGCGGACGCTTGCTGCTGAAGGCTTGTCATTTCGTGCGGGTCCCAGGCTTTCCCATCGGAGGGGGTCACTATGATCGCACTTGAGGATGAAACGTTTCGAATCCCAAGTCAACCTTAACCTGGAAATGGTGACAGGTATCTTTTCCAGGTTTTGATGATGTCAGAAACCTGGAAAAGATACCTGTCACCATTTCCAGGTCAGACCTCCCAGGCGCATCGGCCCATGTCAACGCGACCATCCGCGAGAAACGAGACGCCTTCGTCTTGGAGCATGCGACGCTGCTCTTCCCGACCGCCAAAGGAGAACTCCGAGCAGAGAGAGCCGTCCTTGAAGACCACGCGGTGGCAGGGAACGCCTCCTGCGACGCCGGGGCTCGAGTGCATGGCAAAGCCCACGAAGCGCGCCTTTCGAGGTTCACCGACCATGCGGGCAACCTGTCCGTACGTCGCGACACGCCCCTCGGGAATCTGATGAACCACGTCGTACACCCGAGCAAAGAACTTCCCGTCAGCCATCCGAACCCTCTCTAAATCGCAACCACGAATTGCCTGTCATCAGGCTACCATTGTGGAGCCGGCCATATGTGAGAGGAGCCACCATGACCATCGACAAAACCTCCAGCGCACTTCTCGTCATCGATGCCATCGAGGCGATTGGCGACGACGCGCTCTACGATCCCACCTCCGCCACCGCAACCTATCGTGACAACGTGGCTCGCGTCGTGGCGGCCTGCCATGCGGCGGGCATACCCGTCATCTTCTGCAATGACGCACACAGGCCAGGTGCTGATCGCGAGCTCGACCTCTGGGGTGACCATGGCATCGTGGGCTCCACGCGAATCTTCCCACAGATCGGGGTGAAGAAGGACGACATCGTCATCCCCAAGCGCCGCTACTCCGGCTTCTTCCAGACCGACCTCGACCTGACCCTCAGGGAGCTTGGCTCCACGACCGTCATCGCGGTGGGGGCGGATACCAACATCTGCGTGCTCCATACGCTTGCTGACGCCTACTTCAACAGCTACGCCTCAATCGTGATCGAGGACGCCACGATGACCTTTCTCTGCGGCACCCAGGAGGGTGCGATCGAGCATTGCGAGAAATGCTATGGTTCCAAGATCATCTCAACGGCCGAGCTCGAAGACGCGCTCGCATAGGAGGCCCATGGACACCCGCGACTATCCCAAGGGGAGCAAGACCGTCGCGCAATCGCGCACCGAGGTTACGAGGACGGTGTTCTACCAGGACATCAACGGCTTCAACCGACTCTTTGGCGGAAGGCTCATGGAGTGGATAGACGAGGCCGCAGGCATCACCGCCAAGCGCCATTGCGGAAGCACGATCACCACCGCCTGTGTTGACCAGCTGCAGTTCAAGCATGCGGTGTACCTCGATGACGACGTGGTCATCGTCGCTCGGGTGACCTATGTCGGCAACACCTCGCTCGANGTGNGNGTCGACTCCTANGCGGAGGANTGNCNCACGCGCGANCGAAGCCTCATCAACACNGCCTATCTCACCGAGGTCTGCATAGACGAGGATGGCAACCCCAAGACCATCGAGTATGGTCTTGAGCTCGAGACGGACGAGGAGCGTGACGAGTGGGAGGCTGCGCAGAAGCGCATCGCGCTACGAAAGACGCGCAAGGCCCAGGGCTTCTAGCCACGTCATTTTGTGTCAAAGCCATTTCTCAACTTGAATGTCTGCCTTGCTGTGATAATGTAGTTCCTCGCAGGCGGAAGCCTGGCATAATCGGGTGGTGGCGCAGCTTGGTAGCGCACTTGACTGGGGGTCAAGGGGTCGCTGGTTCGAATCCAGTCCACCCGACCACGTAATTGCAGGCCAGAGGCTCAGTCCTCTGGCCTTTTTTCATACAAGACGACAGCGTGTGACTGCTGTCCGGCAGTGAGGGCATGACGTCTTCGGCTGTTGGGATAAGCTCGTACGGCATCACGCCGTTGCCGTGAACGCCACTGGCAGCTCATTGGCGACGGTACCCTCACGGTTGACCGAGAAGTGATAGGTCACTCGATCGCCTCTGATGACGGACTTTGAGTAGTGCAGAGACTCCCCCACCGTGTTTCGAACGATTTTGCGCAGGACGAAGAGGGGCGAGCCCGTTACGCATTTGAGCAGGCGCGCCTCATCGTCTCGTGCGGTCGAGGCGTCGATGGAGAGATCCTCCACGCCAAACTCGACGTGATAGTGATTCTCCATGAGCTCATAGGCCGAGACGTCATCGTGCATGAGCGAGAGAAAGCCAGGAAGCATCTCATCCGTGGCGCAGAACTCGTCGATGGCCATGGGAAAGTCATCCTCAAGGATGACCCTCTTGATGCGCTGCACCTTGCTGCCAGGAGGGATGCCAAGCCAGGATGACACGGACGCATCGGCATTGACCAAGCCCTTCTCGAGGATGATCCTCGAGGTGGGTGTGCCCTCGTCGGCAAATGACGAGAAGCCGCGCTTGGACGCAGCCGATTGCCTGATTACGTGCTTGGGTACCGATACGTAGGTCCCGTGACCCCTGAGCCTCTCGAGGACGCCCTCCTCCACGAGGTCCTGTATCGCCCTGCGCACCGTAATCCTGCTGACGCCGTACTTCTGGCAGAGCTCCATCTCGGTGGGAATCCTCGTGCCAATTCCGTATTCGCCCGAGAACATCTTCTGCCTGAGATCGCTCTCTAGTTGGAAATAGAGCAACTCGCCCTGGTCACCCTCAAGCATACATTCTCCATTCAAGAGGCGCATGACGTTCACGCGGCACCGTCGACCGCTAGGCTTATGGCAACGTTAGTTCCAGGAAACCAACTCCTCGTCGGTGGCCAACACATAGTGCGAGTCAGAGAGATGGTGAATCCTGCCTTCATCGTAACTGATGCCAAGTTCCTTAGCATCATACACGAGAGGCTTCCGGTCTCGTTCCGTTTCGGGATTGAAGCGAGGGATGGCCGATATGAGCGATTTTGTGTAAGGATGTACGGGATTGGCGAATATCTCGTCGGTCAAACCAGCTTCGACGATATGGCCGAGNTGCATGACGGCNATNCTGTTGGAGATGTAGCGCACCATTGACAGGTCATGCGCTATGAAAAGATAGGCCGTTCCCATCTCGTCCTGGATGTCCTTCATGAGGTTTACTACCTGTGCCTGGATGGAAACGTCGAGCGCGCTGATCGCCTCGTCCGCGATGACGAGCTTCGGTCTCATGATGAGTGCGCGCGCGAGTCCCACACGCTGTCTCTGGCCGCCCGAGAACTGGCTCGGAAAGCGGTTGGCCTGCGAGCGAGAGAGACCTACGCGGTCCATCATCTCGTAGACCTTCTCCTTGCGCTCCTCCCGGTCCATCCTGGGAAAGTGCGCATCTAAGCCGGTGGCTATGGTGTCGACGACCTTCCTGTAGGGATTGAGGGAGGCCATGGGGTCCTGGAACACCATGGCCATGTTTGTCCTCAGGCGCTGTTCTATCTCGGTTGTGAGCTTCTGAGATATGTCGTCGCCGTCAAAGGTAATCCTGCCTGCCGTAAGATCGTCAAGCCTGATGACCGCACGGCCNGTNGTCGANTTTCCCGATCCCGACTCGCCAACAAGACCAAACGTCTCGCCGGGCATTATGTCGAAGGAAATGTCATCGACAGCCTTGACCACGTTTCCGCCGGGAATGGGAAAGTACTGCTTGAGATTCTCGACGACCAGTAAAGGGCGCCTGTCCTCATCGGTCACTCTCGCCACCCCCCTCCGTCTTCATGAGAGCGATTCTCCCCTTGAGCTGCGACGGCATCTCAACTTTGGGGGCGCGCGGGTCGAGAAGCCAGGTTGCGGCCCAGTGGTGCTCGTTCACGACGAAACGGGGCGGTTCCTGTTCGAAGTCCATGTCGAGCGCATAGGGGTTCCTCGGCGCGAAGGCATCGCCCACGATGTCGTTAAGCATGTTGGGAGGATTGCCATGAATGGTATAGAGACGTTCGGATCGGTCTACCGAGACGCTCGGCATGCTTGAAAGGAGTCCCCACGTATAGGGGTGCCGTGGGTCGAAGAAGACGTCATCGATGGTTCCAGCCTCAATGACCTTTCCTGCATACATGACATTTACGTAGTCGGCGACCTTTGCCACCACACCGAGGTTGTGGGTNATGAAGATGACGGAGATGCCCATGCGACGCTGGAGGTCGATGATGAGCTGAAGAATCCTCGCCTGAATGGTCACATCGAGCGCCGTGGTGGGTTCGTCGCATATCAAGAGGTCGGGATTGCACGAGAGGGCGATGGCGATAACGACTCTCTGCCGCATGCCCCCGGAGAGCTGATGGGGATAGCTCCTGAGTCGGGCCTCGGGGTCGGTGATACCCACGAGGTCGAGAAGTTCGACGCAACGCGCATGCAGGGCTTCTCCCTCGAGATGCAGGTGAGCGACGATNCTCTCGGAAAGCTGNCGNCCTATGTTCATGGTCGGGTCGAGGGAGGTGAGCGGGTCTTGGAACACCATCGCGATGTGGTTGCCCTTGAGTGAGGTCAGCTCCCGCTCGCTCAGCTTCATTATGTCGACGGTGCGCTTTGCGCCCCCATCATCGATATACGTGAACTCGATCGACCCGCTCTCGACCACCTCGTTCGCCGATCGAATGCCCATGATCTGCTTCACGGTCACGGACTTGCCGCTACCCGATTCGCCCACGATGGCTACGGTCTCTCCCTTGNATACNTNTAGNTCGGNNCCCCGCACTGCNTTGACAAGACCGTTCGCCGTCTTGAACGAGATGGCCATGTCTCGCATTCTGAGGATGCACTCTTTCTCTGCCATGGTCGCCTCCTACTGTGCATCTGGGTCGATGGCGTCTCGGAGGCCATCGGCGAAGAGGTTGAACCCGAGCATGAGAATGGCGAGCACCACGACGGGTGCGACCACCATATAGGGGTAGGTCATGGCCGACTTGTAACCGTCGTTGATCATTGAACCCAGGGAGGCGAGCGGGGCCGGAACACCGAGACCCACGAAAGCCAGGAACGCCTCGAGAAATATCGCGTTGGGAATCGAGAACATAAACGTGACGATAATCTGTGCGAGCGTGTTGGGGAGAATCTCTCTGAAGATGATGCCCCACGCACTCACCCCGAGCGTCCTGGCGGCAAGCACAAACTCCTGGCTCTTGAGCCTGAGCACCTGGGCGCGTACGATTCGGCTCATGTCAATCCAGCCCGTGATGATGAGGGCGACGATGATGTTCTCGAGTCCAGGTTTCATGACGACGAGCATAAGGGTGACTATGACCAGCTGCGGGATGCTGCTCAGCACCTCCGTAATTCGCTGGAGGACGATGTCGACCTTCCCACCAAAGTACCCTGAGATAAGTCCATAGGCCACGCCGATGAAAACGTCGATGACGACGGCCCACAAGGCGATGGTGAGAGAGATCCTCGTTCCGCTCCAGACCCTGGTCCAGATGTCTCGACCGAGACTGTCCGTCCCGAAGAAGTGATACTGGTCGGAGGCACCCTTCTGGGCGTAGAGATCGACGCCGTCGGAGGTTCCGTCGAATATACCCACCTGCTCGAGCCCCGGGATGCGCGGAGGAAGGTTGTTGTACTGCGTTTGCACGTCATCATAGGCATAGGGGCTGATCATGGGTGCGACGATGGCCATCACCACAATCGTGGCGATGATGATGAGGCTGATGGCGGCGCCCTTGTTCGCGAGGAACCTGCCTGCTATCTCCTTGGCATAGGAGTAGTCCGCATATTCCTTTTCGGCTACTTCGTCATGCGCTTTAGTACAGAGCCTGAAGCCTTCCTCTGAGACGGTCTTTTCCATGGTTAATCCCTCCCCCCGGCAAGTCTGATGCGTGGGTCGATGACGCCATAGAGTATGTCCACCAAAAGCATGGTGAGGATGAATATGACGCTATAGATGAAGCTTATGGCCAGCACTACGTTGTAGTCGTTCGACTGGATGGCGGTGATGTAAAGGCTTCCCAAACCAGGTATGGAGAAGATCTTTTCGATGACCAGGCTTCCGGTCATGAGGTTTACGAGCAGAGGCGCGAGCACCGTGATGACGCTGATAAGGGTGTTGCGCAGGGCGTGGTTGATGACGAGCTTTGCCTTTGGGAGGCCCTTGGACTGGGCAAGCATCATGTAGTCGGACTCCATGATGCTCACCATCTCCGATCGCGTGTAGCGCTCGACGCTTGCAAGCGTGAACATCGAGAGCGCTATCACGGGCAGTACCGAAGAGCTTAGGGGTGCCGAGGTGTCAAAGAGGATGGGAAAGAGCTTGAGCCGGTAGCCGAGAAAGTAGGAGAGTCCGAGGGCAAACACGAACGAGGGAAGGCTCACTCCCAGTACGGCGATGACCGTCGCGGCGCTATCCCAGGCCGTGTGACGCCTCAGAGCTGCGATGACGCCCAATACGAGACCGACCAATGCGCCGAGGACGCCCGCCTCCAGACCTATCCCCACCGTGATGGCGAGCCTGCCCCCTATCATCTGGGCGATAGGCATGTTGGTCTGGATGTTGTACGACACCCCGAAGTCGCCGTGGAGCATATTGAAAACGTAGATGACGAAGCGCTCGAGAACCGGTTTGTCGAGCCCATAGTAGGCCTTGAGCTGTGCGATCTGATCGGGCGACATCTTTTCCTCGTTGTTGAACGGGGATCCAGGCATGAACGAGAGCATCAGGAAGAGGACGAACAGGATGATCAGCAGCGTCATCACCGAAATCGCCAGCCTCTTTGCCACGTATTTCTTCATCTACCTCACCTCTTCTCCCTTGACGAACGGAGCGGCGCCTAGGCGCATGGTCGGTCTCCGGTTGGTCTAGCTCTTGTCGCAGAACTTATAGAAGCACTTGATGCCGGTAATGTGGTTCGTGAGCCCCGTTACGCCAGGACGCGTGAGAGCAGCCGCTCCAGTTTGGAAGATGGGGATGCAGACGGCCTGCTCGGTGCAGACGTCGTTGCAGTGGATGAGGTCCTCCCAGCGCGCGGTCGCATCGCCCGAGTCGGTGGAGTTCGCCTTCTCGTAGGTCGTGTCGAAGTCCTCGTTGGACCACTGGCTGTAGTTGGATGGGTGCGTCGACTCGTACATGGCGAGGATCGCGGTTGGGTCGGCATAGTCAGGTCCCCAGGCATGGAAGATGATCTCGTAGTCGTGGTCCTCCTCACGCTGCAGACGGTTCTTCTTTGGCGTGGACTCGAGGTTGACCGTGAGTCCGTCAAACATCTTCTGGAAGGCGGACTGAATGAAGACGCAGCTGTTCTGAGCGAAATCCTTCTCCTGGTCGTAGAGGATCGTCACGTCCCGCTTGTCAGTCTCGGCGATGGCCTTCGTCCAGAGCTCCTTTGCCTTGTCCTCGTCATAGACGAAGTACTGACCAGACGCCTCGGCAAAGTCATCTCCTGCGGAGTTTGAGCACAGACCCCTCATGGTCATCTGGTTGACCGCCTGCGAGCCGTCCTTGAGGACGTTGCCGCAGATGTCATCGCGGTCGATGCCATAGGCAAACGCCTGGCGCAGGTCAAGGTTGTCAAGGCCGGAAACCTTGGTGTTCATCATGAGATAGTAGTTGTAGATGCCCTCGCCATTGCTGAACGCCTCGTTATCGGAATACTGCGCCACGAGGTCGCCCGTAAGCTCGACGTAGTCCACCGTTCCGTTCTCATAGGCCATGACAGCCTGCTGGGTATCGGAGATGACCTGGAAGTTGACCACGTCAAGTGCGACATTGCTGGCATCCCAGTAGTCTGGGTTCTTGGTGATGGTCATGGTGTTGCCGGACGAGTCGTAGTTGGTAAGAGTGAAGGGGCCGCAGTAGATCATGTCGTCTTTGGTGACGCCGAACGAGCTGCCCTTCTCCTCGCAGAACTTCTGGTTGACGGGTGCCCATGGGGTGAAGGCGAGCAGGTCGAGCAGGTAGGCAACGGGGTGCTCGAGCTCGATGACGATGGTCTTGTCATCCTTCGCGGTGCACCCAAGCTGATCGACCGGGCTCTCTCCGGCGAGGACCGCCTCGTAGTTCTTGATGGCGGCCATCTCGATCTGGTACTGGAACTGAGCGGCCTCGCCCGTGCCCGAGGCGTTGCGCTGCCAGCCGTATACGAAGTCGCTGGCGGTGACGTCGTCGCCGTTGCTCCACTTGAGGCCGTCGCGTAGGTTGAAGGTGTAGGTGAGCTGGTCATCGCTTACCGTGTAGTCCTTGCAGAGGCCATTCTGGATCTGTCCGTCGGCATCTACGACGAACAGGCCCTCGACCGTGTTGGTGATGATGCCCATGGAGATGGAGTCACCGGCAAGAATGGGGTCGAGCGCCATGACGGCAGTCTGCGTCGCAACGTTGAGTGTCTTGGTCGTGCTCGTGCCCGAATCAGTTGAGCTCGTGGATGACGTCCCCCCACAGCCGACCAGCGATGCGCCGGTGGCCACAAGGCTTGTGAAGCCAGCCGTTTTGATGAAGTTTCTTCTGGTCAGGTTCGTTCTTTCGTTATTCCGCTCCATGTCTGTCCCCTCGCTTCATATCCGGTGTGGATGCCCAAACGCCCCATGCAACGTACAGGCCTTCGCAGCCTGCTTGGCCGCGAAGGCCATAGAGGCCTCGATGTCACGTGAGTCGAAGTAGCTCACTAGGAAGGCCGCCGCAAATGCGTCGCCAGCCCCCATGGTGTCGACCAGGTCGGTCTCGCATGCGTCCTGGAAGACGGTGCCCTCAGCACATGCGCACATGCTTCCGCGCTCCCCCATGGTCACAACGGCGACTTCGACCCCTAGTCGTCGTGCGTTTTGAGCCAAGGCGGCAACGTCGTCATCGAGAAGGTCGGAACCCGAGAAAAACGCGATGTCGATGTGAGGACATACTTTTTCGAGATACTCTTCGTCCCTGTTGATTGAGAAATCATACGAGATGGGAACCACATCGTGTAGGCGCACCAGTCCGGCATCGATGCCGGCTTCATTGGTGGTGTGACAGACGTCATAGGTCGAGATGAGTTCAAGGTCCTCGCGCGCGAGCCTAAGAGAGAGCAGATGCTGACAGGAGTCTCTCGGTCCCGAAAGAAAGGTCCGGTCGCCATTGACGAGGCGCACGCCCGGCTGGGCGGTGGGTGCGTAGGCCGTCCGACACCTCGCGCAGGATACTCCCTCCTCGTCAAGACAAGACCTGATGGCAACGGCCCGATCGTCATCGCCAAAGACACCGAGGTAGGCGGAGTCTCGCGCTCCGTCACGTCGCGCGTTGACGGCGACGTTGACGGCCTGTCCGCCGGGATAGTAGACGCTGTCATCAAGATAGGTATCAGCCACGTTGTCGCCGACTGCGATGAGTCTCATGCGATCTTAATCCTCTCCCCTTCTCACGCGAGATGTATCATCTGCCCGCGTTCTCCCTAGTACTCCATCTGCCACATGTAGCGACGGGTCGAGAGGTCGTGCCCGCGGTCATGGGCGAGCGCATCGATCATGCACCTGACGACCGCCGCCTCGACGATGGGCGCGAAGTACTCACGCAGGGACTCGTCAACCGCAGAGAGGTCGAAGTCGTTCTCATCGATGACGAAAAGCCGCTTGGAGTACTTCCGTGCAAATGCGAGCGCACGTTCGTCGAGATGGCGTGTGCACCCATTGCCGAGCGTGATGACGAAGGGGATGTCATAGTCAGTGACCTCGAACGGACCGTGGAAGTACTCGCCCGAATGGATGCAGTTGGAGTTGATCCACTGCATCTCCATGAAGAAGCAAATGGCCAACGAGTACATCTCGCCGTAGCTGGCGCCGCTACCCATGGTATAGACGAAGGGGTCGCGCTTGTTGGCCTCGGCCCACTCGACGGTCCGCTCCTTGTAGAGCTCGACCGCCTTGTCTGACATCTCCCCCAGTGATTCGATGGCCCTGATGCCCGCGTCCCATCTGTCCTCCTGGTCGGGTGCCACGACTTTGAGGATGGAGAACGCCAAAGCATAGAGAATGGCGTTGTTCTTGTCACACATCACGGCCTCAGGACCGTGATCGTAGTGAACGGGGTACTGGCAGGCCTCCCAGAGAGGGGAACCCTCCTCGTTTGAAAGCGCGATGGAGAGCGCGCCGGCCGCAGTGGCGCGGCGCGCCGCCTCGACCGTCTCTGGCGTCGTACCGGAGTGCGAGCAGGTGATGACCACGCTATGCTCATCAAAGCCCTTGGGCGTCGCGTAGTTGAATTCGTTCGAGGTGTAGATGAAGCTGGGGATGGCGATTTCGCGGTCGAACATGTACTGGATGGGCATCATAAACGCCTGTGACCCACCGCAGGCCACGAAATAGAAGTTATTGATTCCGTCGCTAGCAAGCTTCCCTTGAACCGCTTTCGCTGCTGCAGCGATTTGATCCATGTGCCTCTGTTTCATGGTATTGCTCTCCTTGTCGTCATCTCCGTTTAATGTCATATGACATCATATGACATTGAAAACTCCGCCTTGTTTCTTTTCAATGACGTTTAGGTTGTATTCCGATAAACGGACGATAGGAGGACGTGGGCGCGCCGTGATTTGTACGAGAGGTTACGCCCGCTTCGTGGCGATGACGTCAACGCCCGTCCCGGCCGCATTGGCGAGTATCACATCGCCCATCTCCACGGGTGCCGTCGCCTCGATGCCACGCAGAGCCTTAACCACGTCGAAGACCCTGCCCTTGGGTACGTCGCCCGCCGTCTTGACCGAGACCATGCATTCGATGTCGCTCCCGTGAACGGGTACGGTCGTGGTGACCACGCGCATGGGGTTGGTGACCTCGGCGCGCGCATAGGTGTCGCCTCGTGGGCACGAGTTACCCCGTACCGAGACGACCGTGTCACCCTCGAGTACAACGGTGACGGCGCACCCGCGAGGGCACCTGATGCAGGTGAGGGTTCTCTCCTCCATGGCTAGTCCTCCTCGAGTCGAACGGTTATCTCGGACAGGTTGGCATGGGCGAGAAGCTCGTCTCGCTTGAGTATGACCTGCTCCATCTCGCCGGGAACGAGAATCGACCTCTTTCGATGCTGGATGCGCTCTTCGTCGAGGTAGACGCTCACGTAGCGGTTCTCGAAGACCCCGCCCACGCGAAAGCGAACGACGAGGCGGTCGGCCATGCGTCGGGGGTCTAGGGACTGCGGCACGGTGTAGCGGACGCCGTCCCTGGCCCGCAGGGCGATCTCGCGGCCCTTCTCGGGAGTCTTTCCCGCTGCGATGAGGTCGGCATAGGCCCCTGCATGCTCACCCGCCACGCGCGCCTCCTGGCTCACGTAGTCGACAAGATCGTGCACATGAAGAACGTTTCCGCAGGCAAAGATACCCGTCACACTCGTCTCGAGCGACTCGTTGACCACTGGTCCGCGCGTTACGGACGAGAGCTCCACACCCGCCTCGCGGGAGAGCTCGTTTTCGGGGAGAAGCCCGACCGAGAGGAGCAGGGTGTCGCAGGGGTAGCGCACCTCGGTCTTGGGTACTGGCCTGCCGTCAGTGCCGACCTGGGCGACCCACACTGCCTCCACGCGCTTCTCGCCCTCCACGCGCGTGACGGTATGCGAGAGGAGAAGCGGAATGCCAAAGTCGTCGAGGCACTGAACGATGTTGCGCTTGAGCCCGCCCGAGTAGGGCATGAGTTCCGCCACGCATGCCACGTGCGCGCCCTCGAGCGTCATGCGCCGTGCCATGATGAGCCCGATGTCGCCCGAACCGAGGATGACGACCTCGCGTCCGGGCATGAGACCCTCGATGTTCACGAGCCGCTGGGCGGTGCCCGCGGTGAAGATGCCGGCCGGTCTGAAGCCGGGGATGTTGAGCGCGCCGCGGGGACGCTCGCGGCAGCCCATGGCGAGAACGACGGCGCCCGCCTGAACCCGAACGAGCCCGTCCGTCGCATTGACGCAGGTCACGATCCGATCGTCCGACAGGTCGAGCACCATGGTGTCGAGCATGAGGTCGATGCCCGCCGCCAAGGCACGGTCCTCGAAGCGCGCGGCATACTCCGGACCCGTGAGCTCTTCGTTGAAGGTGATGAGACCGAAGCCGTTGTGAATGCACTGGTTGAGAATGCCGCCGAGCTTGGTATCCCGCTCGACGACAAGCACGGAGCGAGAACCCTCTCCGCGAGCGGACAGGGCGGCCGAGAGACCAGCGGGCCCTCCCCCGACCACTACCACGTCATACCGAGTCATCGCCCATCACCTGCCAGACCGTCCTTGTTGGTCCCGACGACGATACCCGATCCGGGACCCGCCTTCGTTACGTCGGACATGTCCATGCCCTCCACCTCGCGCGCAAGTATCTCCATGATCTTTGGCGTGCAGAAACCAGCCTGGCACCTACCCATGCAGGCCTCGGTGCGACGCTTCACGGCGTCAAGCGACCGCGCGCCGAGCGGGGCGTGTATGGCATTCACGATCTGGGCCTCGCTGACCTTTCGGCAGCGGCAGATCACGCGACCGTAGGCGGGGTTCTTCTCCACGAGCGCCGCCCACTCCTCGGTCGTCGCGCGCTCGAGGCTGACGAACTCCGATCTCCAGGGCGTGACGACGGGCTTTGGCGCAAGGGCGAGGATGTCGCGGACAATGCCCGCGACCATGCGGCCGATTGCGGGACAGGCGGAGAGGCCCGGCGACTCTATGGCGGCGCAGTCCACGAAGCCGGGCGCGTCCGGGACCTCGCCGATCACGAAGTCGTGGCCCGGCTGGTGCGCACGCAGCCCCGAGAAGGACGTTATGACCTCGCGCAGCGGCACGTCGCGGACGGCGACGGAGCTCTTCTCGGCCACCTCGGCGAGACCCTCCGCCGTGGTGTCGGTGCCCTCCTTGTCGGTGATGTCCTCGGCGTTTGGCCCCACGAGGAGGTTTCCGGCCGTGGTGGGCGTGATGAGCACGCCCTTCCCGAGGACGGTGGGTTGCGAGAAGACCGTGTGGCGCACATGGGCGCCCGCCGTCGTGTCCAGCACGTAGTATTGGCCGCGTCGTGGCGTGATGGCGAGCCTGTCCGCGCTCACGAGGTTGTGGAGCTCGTCGGCATGGACGCCGGCCGCATTGACAACAACTCGACAGGTCACGTTGCCGGTGGAGCACGAGACGTGCCAGCAACCGTCGTCGTCGCGCGAAAGCCCCGAGACACGCGAGTTGAAACGGAAGTCCACCCCGTTCACGCTCGCGTCCTCGGCGAACGCCACGTTGAGCTGGAAGGGGTTCACGATTCCTGCGGTAGGCGCCCAGAGCGCCCCAAGTGCGGCGTGCGAGACGGCAGGTTCGAGTTCGAGGAGGCGCGGGCGATCCACCACCTCGAGGCCCTCAACCCCGTTGTTGGCGCCGCGTTGCCGCAGCTCCTCGAGCCCGGGCAGCATCTCCTCGGACGTGCAGACCACGAGNGAGCCGATGCGCATGAAGTCGACGCCTAGGCTCTCGCAGAGAGCGGGCATGAGACGGGAGCCCTCGACGTTGAGCTTCGCCATGAGCGAGCCCGTCCGGGCGTCATAGCCGGCATGCACGATGGCGGAGTTGGCCTTGGACGTCCCGCAGCAGACGTCCTCCTCCCGCTCGATCACGAGCACGCGGGCCTCGAGACGAGAGAGTTCGCGTGCCGTGGCACAGCCCGAGACGCCGGCACCTACGATGACGACGTCATAGTCTGAGTTTTGCATACGTCCTCCCCTGAGGACGCCTCCTAGCGGGTGCCCTCGAACTGGCTCTCGTAGAGNNTGGCNTAGAAGCCGCCCTCCCCCATGAGCTCGTCATGTGTTCCGCGCTCGATTATCCGCCCGTCTCGCATGACGAGGATACAGTCCGCATTGCGAACGGTAGAGAGTCTATGGGCAACGACGAGCGAGGTGCGTCCCTCCATCATCCGATCGAAGGCGTCCTGGACCTGGAGCTCTGTTCGGGTGTCGATCGAGCTCGTGGCCTCGTCGAGGAGGAGCACCGCGGGATCGGTCAGCATGACGCGCGCGATGCAGAGCAGCTGCCGCTGTCCGGACGAGAGGGAACCGCCCTCCTCGCCGACCATGGTGTCATAGCCCTGCGGGAGCTGAACGATGAACTTGTGCGCGTGCGCGCGCTGGGCCGCGCCGATGACGTCCGCGTCAGAGGCATCGGGGGCACCGTAGGCGATGTTCTCGCGGATGGTGCCGTGGAAGAGCCAGGTGTCCTGCAACACCATGCCAAAGAGGGAGCGCAGGTCGTCTCGCAGGAGGGTGCTCGTATCGTGGCCGTCTATGGAGATCGTGCCCTTGTCCACGTCATAGAAGCGCAGGAGGAGGTTGATGAGGGTGGTCTTTCCGCAGCCCGTTGGTCCCACGAGCGCCAGACGCTGGCCTGGCTTGGCGTGGAAGGTGATGTCGTGCAGCAGCGGNTGGAGCGGATCNTACGAGAAGTCGACGTGNGAGAAGTCCAGGTCNCCGCGGGGCGTCTCGACGACCTCGGGATCGGTGGGATCGGCGGGCTCCGGGTCTGCATCGAGCAAAGAGAAGAGCCTGCGCGCCGAAGCGTAGGCAGTCTGTATCTGCGTCACGACCGNGGAGATCTCGTTGAANGGCTTCATGTACTGGTTNGCATAGGAGAGNAAGCTCTGCACCTGACCGACCGTGAGCACCGAGGGCCAGGAGGTGATGACGCAGAGGCACCCAACAACGGCGACGACGGCGTAGGTGATGTTGTTTACGAGGCGCGTGGTCGGATTGGAGAGCGAGCTTCTGAACTGGGCCCTCTCCCCTGCCTCATAGAGCCTCGAGTTGATCTCCGCATAACCCTTCTCGACCGCGGCGCCGTGGGCGAAGGCCGAGACGAGCTTCTGGTTTCCGATCATCTCCTCGGCGTAGCCGCTGAGCCTGCCCTGGAGCGCCTGCTGTGCGGCAAAGCTCTTTGCCGACGCGCGGGCTATGACACCCGCGACGATGATGGAGAGGGGCGTCACGACGATGACGACGAGACCTACGGGGACGGAGATCGAGAACATGAAGAAGAGGGTGCCGACGATGGTCACGACACCCGTGAAGAGCTGCGTGAATCCCTGGAGCAGACCATCTCCCACCTGGTCCACGTCATTCACCACGCGCGAGAGCAGGTCTCCGTGCGAATGCGCGTCCACGAACGAGAGCGGCAGCGTCCCCAACTTGTCATAGGCGTCGACGCGCATGTCGCGCGTGGTCTCGTACGTCAGGCGATTGGTGCAGTAGCCCGAGAGCCANTGCGNCGCNGCGGCNAGCGCCACGACGATGGCGAGCTGGACGAGGATGGGCTGGAGCGACGCGAAGTCGACGGAGCCCTCCCCCACCATCCGGTCTATGCCGCGTCCGATGAGGATGGGCACGTAGAGCTGGAGCATCACGCTGACGACCGACGAGGCGAACGACGTGACGAGGGAGGCCGCGTGAGGCCGCGTGTAGGAGAGGAGGCGCTTGGTGACCTCCCATGTGGTGAAGGTCTTGGCATCGGCGAGACCGCTTGGTCCCTTGTCGTCTCCCATGTCGCCGCGAACGTTCGCAAGGACGGACGCGCCCGTGCCGGCGCCTGCGTAGGGGTTGGCCATTATGCGTCCACCTCCTCGGGCTTGAGCTGCGAAAGGCAGATCTCGCGATAGAGGGGGCAGCTCTTTACGAGTCGCGCGTGCGGCCCCAGCCCCGCCACGCGGCCATGCTCGAGAACGAGCACCTGGTCCGCACCCATGACCGCCGATACGCGCTGAGAGACGATGATCGTGGCGGGTTTGCCATCAAGGCTACGAAGCGCCAGCCGCAGGCGTGCGTCCGTGGCAAAGTCGAGCGCCGAGGCGGAGTCGTCGAGGATGACGATTCGAGGGTGACCCACGAGGGCGCGCGCTATCGTCAGCCTCTGGCGCTGCCCCCCGGAGAAGTTCTTGCCACCGGCCTCGACCGTCGCGTCGAGGCCGCCGTCCTCCCCGCGCACGAAGTCTGCGGCCTGGGCGCACGTGAGGGCATCCCAGAGCTCCTCGTCGGTAGCATCCGCATCACGCCAGCAGAGATTCTGACGGATGGTCCCCGAGATGAGAGACGCCTGCTGCGGGACTGTCGCGACGAGGTCGCGAAGCTGCTCGAGAGGGTACTTCCTCACGTCGGTGCCAAAGACCCGCACCGATCCTGCGGTAACGTCGTAGAGGCGCGCCACGAGGCTCACGAGTGTGGACTTGCCGGAGCCGGTGCCGCCGATGATGCCGATGGTGGCGCCTGCGTCGAGAGTGAACGTGACGTCGCTCACCGCCTCTGCCGCCGTCCTCTCGTAGGCAAAGGATGCATGGTCGAGGGCGATCGCGACACCGGACTCAATGCCACCCTCGGTTGCGGCAACGGGTTCGTTGCCCCTGTCGCTTATCGTCGCCTTGCAGTCGAGGACTTCCATGACGCGCGTGGCAGAAGCGGCGCCGCGTGTGAAGGTCACGACGAGGTTGGCGACGTAGACTATCGAGAGGAGCGTCTGCGTCATGTAGTTCACAAACGCCACGACCTCGCCCTGCGTGAGGTCACCCGCGTTCACACGGCCACCGCCGACCCAGAGGATCACGACGACCCCGAGGTTCATGACGAGAAACGTCGCGGGGTTGAGGACTGCGGAGAGCCTGCCCACGGCAATGGCGGTATCGGTCTGCTCGTCTGCCGCCCTGCGGAAGCGGTCCGCCTCGTGCCTGCCGCGACCGAAGGCGCGTATCACGCGTATTCCCGAGAGTGCCTCGCGCGTGACGAGCGACACGCGATCGAGCTTGGACTGCATCGACCTGAAGTAGGGTACCGAGCGGGTCATCACGATCCAGAACACGAGGGCGATGACGGGGGTGCAGACGATGAACACGAGACCGAGGCGCAGGTCGATGAGAAGGGCCGCCACCATGGAGCCCACGGCAAGCAGGGGCCACCTGATGAGCTGGCGAACGCCGAGCGCTATCGTGACCTGCACCTGATTGACGTCGTTGGTGATACGCGTCACGAGCGAGGGGGTGCCGAAGTCATCCACGTCGGCACTCGAGAGCGCGTTCACCTTCTCGAAGAGGGCGTTGCGAACGTCCGTGCCCGAACCCTGCGAGACGATGGAGGCCATCTTCTGGCACACGAGCGTGAAGCAGTAGCCTATGCCCGCGAAGACCACGAGGAGCAGGCCGAGGCGCACGACGACGGACGTGTCGTGGCCGGCGACACCGAGGTCGATCATACGCGCGACGATGATGGGGGTGAGCAGGTCAAAAATCACCTCGACGACCTTGCACGCGACGCCGAGGACAACCTTCGCGCGATACTTCGAGAGAACGAAACGTCTGAGAAGCTCCCTCACGCCTACCTCTAGTTTCTCGACTGGTCAAGCGCGTCCGAGAGTCCGAGCCATTCGTCCTCGAGCTCGCCAACCTGTACGACCGTGTCTTCGAGTTCCTGTTGGAGCGCCATGAGCGCCTCGTAGTCGGAGGCAGGCGTGCGGGTCATGCGNTCCCTGACCTCGTCTGGTGCGCCCTGCATCTTCTCGAGCTTGCGGCTCACGGCGTCAAGGCGCTTCTTGAGCTCACGCCTCTCGCTGTTGCTCATCGCGGGAGCGTCCGCGACCGACTCCGCCTCTGCCCTCTCTGGCTTTGCGGTCGGCGCGTCAGCGCGCCTCTCGTCGAGAAGAGCGAGGTACTCGTCCACACCGCCGGGGACATGGCGCACCCGGCCGTCGACGAGGGCGTACTGGTCGTCCGTCACGCGGTCCATGAGGTAGCGATCGTGGCTCACCACGAGCATCGTTCCCGGCCACGTGTCGAGCAGGTCCTCCACCACGGCGAGCATGTCGGTGTCGAGGTCGTTTCCTGGCTCGTCGAGCACGAGCACGTTAGGCTCGTCGAGAAGCACGCAGAGCAGTGCGAGCCGCCTCTTTTGACCCCCCGAGAGGTCCCTGACGAAGTTGGTGAACTCGCGCTTGTCAAAGCCCAGGCGCTCGAGGAGCTGCGTCGGGCTCTGCGGCTTGTCATCGATGTAGTAGGTGCTTCTATAGCGGCCGAGAACCTCGAGCACGCGCCAGTCGNCCNTCTNGGCGAGGTCGTCGAGGTTCTGTGACATCCACCCAAAGCGTACCGACTTGCCGATCCTGATCGTGCCGGATGTGGGCTGTTGCTTTCCTGACATGAGCGAGAGGAGCGTGGACTTCCCGGCGCCGTTTGCGCCGAGGATGCCAAAGCGGTCTCCCGGACCCACGATCCACGTAACGTCGTCGATGACCTTCTCCGGGTTTCCCGGATAGGAGAACGAGACGTCCTTCATCTCTATCACCTGCTTGCCGAGCCTGCTCACCGCCATGCGCTTGAGCTCGATGGGGTTTCGAAGGGGTGGATCGTTCGCAAGCAGCGTCATGGCCGCGTCAATGCGGAACTTGGGCTTGCTCGACCGCGCCTGGGCGCCGTGGGAGAGCCAGTTGAGCTCCTTGCGCAGCGTGTTCTGCCTGCGCTCCTCGATCACCTGCGCCTGGCGGTCACGCTCCACGCGCTGCTGGANGTAGGCGGAGTAGCCNCCNTCGAAGGGGTCGANGCACGNGTCNTGGACCTCCCACATGTGGTCGCAGACCTCGTCGAGAAACCACCGGTCGTGCGTGACCACGAGCAGAGCCCCACGACCATCGACCCAACGGTTCTTGAGGTGTCCCGCGAGCCAGCGGATGGCATGCATGTCAAGATGGTTGGTCGGCTCGTCCATGCAGATGACGTCCCAGGTGCCCATGAGGAGACGCGCCAGGTCGCAGCGACGCCTCTGGCCGCCCGAGAGCTCGCCTACGACGCCCTCCCAGTCGAGGTCGCCGATGAGCTCGTCGAGAATGCCGCGGATGCGGGGGTCCGAGGCCCACAGATACTCGGGTGTGTCGCCTACGACGGCATGGCGAACGGTGTCGTCGTCCGCGAGCGAGTCGGTCTGGGCGAGGGTGCCTACCGTGATGCCGTTGCGCCAGACCACCTGACCGGAGTCTGGCTCCAGCTGATGGGAGATGAGGGACACGAGCGTCGACTTGCCATCTCCGTTGCGTCCCACGATGCCGATGCGGTCGCCTTCGTTGATGCCGATCGTCTGGTCGGCAAGCACGCGCTTGCCGGGCCATTCGTGGCTCACGTGCTCGCAGCCGATGAGGATGCCCACTACGACACCTCCCCAGACGCGAAGCCGCGGAGAAGCGCGATCTCGGCTGCATATCCATCGAGGTCGTTGGGGGTCTCGAGTATCATGGGCAGGTTTCGCAGCCGCTCGTTCCCGACCACGGCGCGAAAGGTCTCGAGTCCGAGGGTGCCCCGTCCGATCTTCTCGTGGCGGTCCTTGTGGCTCGCGGGCGGGTTCTTGGAGTCGTTCACGTGCAGTGCCCGCAGACGGTCGATGCCGATCGTGCGGTCGAACTCGTCGAGCACCCCATCGAGGTCGCCGATCACGTCGTAGCCTCCGTCGGAGACGTGGCAGGTGTCGAGGCACACGCCGAGAAGCTCGTCATGCTCGGTGCCGTCCATGATGCGTGCGAGGTCCTCAAACCGACCGCCAACCTCGCTGCCCTTCCCCGCCATGGTCTCGAGGAGGACGGTGGTCTTCTGGCCGGGCGTGAGCGCCTCGTTGAGACCCTCGCAGATGAGGTCGACGCCTCGGTCGACGCCCTGGCCCACATGGCTGCCGGGGTGGAGGTTGAGGTAGTTTCCGGGCAGGTTCTCCATGCGCTCGATGTCATGCGCAAGGGCCGTGCGTGAATACTCCACGGTCTTGGGGTTGGCCGAGCAGAGGTTCATCGTATAGGGGGCATGCGCGACGAGTCTGCCAAAGTGGTTCTCGACAAGAATGCGCTGCAGTTCGCATACGTCGTCGGGGTCGAGCGCCTTGGCAGAGCCACCGCGAGGGTTGCGCGTGAAGAAGGCGAAGGTCGTGGCGCCGATCGACACCGCGGTTCTGCCCATGGCCGCGTAGCCGCCGGATGTCGAGAGGTGACAGCCGAGCGTGAGGTCGAGCCCGCGCTCGGTCATCGGCTGGCTCCCGCGAGGAGGTCGCGCGTGGCGTCGAGCACCACACCGGCGACGTCTGCCAGGGGAAGGGTCTCGCGCTGGTCCACGCCCGCGACCGTGACGAGCGCTATGCGGTCGGTTTCCGCCCCAAAGGTGGAGTCGGCCCGCGAGACGTCGTTGGCAACGATCAGGTCGGCACCCTTGCGTGCCAGCTTGCNCNGGGCGTNTGCGATGAGNTCGTCCGTCTCGGCGGCAAATCCAACAACGACCTGGTTGGCGGCTCGGGAGGAGCAGAGCGCGGCGAGGATGTCCCTCGTTTCCACGAGCTCGATCGAGGTGAGGNGCTCCTCGGNNTTCTTGAGCTTGTGGTCCGCGGGATTCGCGGGCGTGTAGTCGGCCACCGCGGCGGCGCAGATCGCGGCATCGGCCTCGCCGAAGGCGACCGTCGTCGCATCGTACATCTGTGCTGCGGACACCACGCTCACGAGCCTGACTCCTACGGGCGTCTGAAGCGACGTGGGACCAGAGACGAGCGTGACCCTGGCACCGCGTGCTGCGGCGCGCGCGGCTATGGCGTAGCCCATCTTGCCGGTGCTGGCGTTTGCGATNTAGCGCACGGGGTCTATGGCCTCGTGCGTGGGACCGGCCGTCACCACGATCGAGCGGCCCGCAAGGTCGTGGCTACGGCCGTCGAGGATCCCGAGGGCGGCCGAGGCGATCGTCTCCACGGAGGCGAGCTTGCCCTCCCCNANGTCGCCGCAGGCAAGCATGCCCGTCTCGGGCATCACGAAGTCGACGCCGCGTGAGACGAGCGTGCGCACGTTGGCCTGGGTCGCGGGGTTCCTCCACATGTGAACGTTCATGGCGGCCGCCACGAGCACGGGACAGTGGGCCGCGAGGAGTGTGGTCGAGAGGCAGTCATCGGCGATTCCGGCGACCATCTTCGCCATGACGTTGCCCGTCGCGGGCACGACCAGCACGAGGTTCGCCCAGTCCGCGAGAAAGATGTGAGGTATCGGGCTCTCGGAAAACGCGTAGAGGTCATCGGCCACGGGATGCTTCGAGAGTGCCTCGAAGGTCGTGGCGCCAACGAACCTCTCGGCGTCGGCGGTCATGACCACGCGCACGTCGCAGTCGGCCTTCTGCAGTTCGCGAACCACCTCGCACGCCTTGTAGGCGGCTATGCCCCCGGGCACGGCGAGAAGGACGTTGCGGGTGGCGCTCACTGCCACTCACCCACCTCTTCGGTGACGATCATCCTGTGGCAGTAGGGGCACTCCGCGATCGCCGGGCCATGGGAAAGGTCGTGAAAGAGCGCGGGTTGCAGCTTGACGCGACAAATGCTGGGGATATTGCCCACGAGACGCTCTACGGCAAGGCCCCTGAAGCGCTTGCGCGTGACCTCGTAGGTTGCCATGACCTTCGGCGTGATGTCGGCCACAACGTCGGCACGCTCCTCGGAGAGCTCCACGATCTGCTTCTTGATGTTCTCGGAGTTTCTCTCGTAGGCCATACGGGTGCTGGTCATCTCCTCGTCGAGACGGTCCGCCGTGAATCGCGCGTTGCGCTCGGCGAGCTGGAGGCGGTCGAGCGACTCATGGAGCGGTCCGAGGTCGAACTCGGCTTTCTCGATCCTCTTGGCGAGGGAGGTGAGCTGGGACTCGAGGTCTTGGATGTTTCGGTAGTTCTGCTCGCGCTCGCTCGCGCTCGCCTGGACCTCCACGGTCTTCTCCTGGTAGTGGTTGAGCCTCTCTTCGAGGTCGGCGATGTCGATCTCGACATCCTTGCGCTGCCCGACGATCTTGGAGAGTTCGCTTGCCACCTTGTGCTTGGCGAGTCCGATGGTCTTCATCCTCTTCTGCTCGGGCATCGCCGCAAGCGTGGATGCATGGCGCAGAAGTCTGAGGTCTATGTCCTGTAGGCGCACGAGTGACGTGGCTTCGCTCATTTGTTCTCCTTCATTTGCGGTCGGACCTAAGCCTAGCGCATGCGGCGACGAGCACGGCCGAGATGGTCCTCAACGAGCGAGACGAGCACACGCGAGAGGGCGCGGACGTCATCGACCGAGACGCGCTCGTCAAACGAGATGCGCAGAGACCCAAGCGCGTCGTTTCGGGGGATGCCCATGGCTGAGAGCACGTGGCTTGGCTCGAGCGAACCGCTCGAGCAGGCCGAGCCCGCGGAGACCTCGTAGCCGGCCTCGTCAAGGCCGAGGACGAGGGTCTCGGAGTCCAACCCCGGCACCATCACGCTCACGATGCCGGGGAGGCGTCGATCGTCGACGCGTGCGGAGGTCGAGGGGATGATGCCCGTTCCCTCGGCGCAGAGCACGTCGTAGAGCTCCTGCGCGATGCGCGAGGTCGCGGCGCGGGCCTGGGCGAGGTGGTCGTCGCAGTATCGTGCGGCCGCCGCGAACGCGAGCGCCCCACGGACGTCCTGCGTGCCAGGACGCCTGCCGGACTCCTGCCCACCGCCAAAGCCCTGTGGTCTAAACGGCACGCGGCCGCGCATGGCGAGGGCTCCCACGCCCACGGGCCCGCCGATCTTGTGAGCGGCGACGCTTGCCGCGTCGACCTCGGAGAGGTCCATGGGAATCCTCCCGAAGGCCTGCACGGCGTCCGTGTGGAAGATGGCCCCTGCGGCGTGTGCCGCCTGCGCGATTTCGGGAATCGGCTGGATGACGCCCGTCTCGTTGTTGGCGTACATCACGGAGACGAGCGCCGTCTCGCGCCCAACGAGGGAGGCGACGGTTGCGGCAGACACGACGCCGTCGCGGCCTGGCCCTGCGATGACCACGTCGAATCCACGGTCGTGCAGGGAGGGTACGAGGTCGAGCACGGAGTCGTGCTCGATGGCGGAGATGACGACGGAGCGGCGCCTGCCGTCTCGACCGCGACCGCCCTCGGCGAGGCCAAGGACGGCGAGGTTGTTGCTCTCGGTCCCGCCCGAGGTGAAGGCGACGTCGGAGGGGCGGAGCCTTCCGCCCAGGCAGCGCGCGATGTCCGCTCGGGCTCCGTCAAGCGCGCGAGCGGCCTCGCGGCCAAGCGTGTGAAGGGAGTTGGGATTGGCTCCCGCCCAGCGCTGGCCCTCGTAGGCCGTCTCTGCAGCAAGCGAGTGCGGCCGTCGGGGCGCACTCGCGGCGTAGTCGAGGTATACGGTTTTATGATCAGACACGATGATTCCTAAGCTCTCTCCGAAAGGCCACGCATGCCAGCCTGCCTCAGCTCGTCAATTGCCCCTGCGCGGTCGTGCTGGTTGAAGACGGCGCTGCCGGCCACGAGCACGTTTGCTCCTGCGGCCACGACCTGCTCGGCGTTCTTTGCCGAGATGCCGCCATCCACCTCGACGAGGGGACTCACGTGATGCTCGAGGCAGAGCGCCCGGAGCTTGCGCAGCTTGTCGTAGGTGCCCATGATGAACGACTGGCCACCAAAGCCGGGGTTTACGCTCATGACGACCACCATGTCCACGTCCTCGATGACCGCGTCGAGCGCCGAGACGGGCGTGGCGGGGTTGATGGCGATGGCGGGCTTGGCACCGCGGCTCCTGATGAGGCCCGCAAGCCTGTTGGCGTGGTTCGTGGCCTCGAGATGGAAGCTGACCACGGCCGCACCCGCGTCGATGTAGCGTTCGACCATGATGTCGGGATTGGCGATCATGAGGTGCACGTCAAACGGCAGCTCGCTCGCTCTCGTGGCTGCGGCAAGTATGTCGGGACCATAGGAGAGGTTAGGCACGAACTGACCGTCCATCACGTCGTAGTGAACGTAGTCGGCATCGGCGATGCTCGCTATCTCGTCTCCCAGGTTCATAAAGTCCGAGGAGAGGATGGAAGGAGCGATCTTTACGTCCTCAAGCACGATGGTTCCCTTCTACTGCTGNTCCGACATGCCATAGAACTCCTTGTTCGGGACGCGGCCGAGAAGCCCGTCCACGGCATCCTGAAGGGGAAGCTCCTCGTAGAGAAGCTCATAGACCGCCTTCGTGATGGGGGTCTCGATGTCCTTCTCCTGGGCGAGCTCCCACACGCTCTGACAGGCGCGGGCGCCCTCGACGATCATGCGCGTGCGACCCTCGTACTGCTCGAGCGTCTCTCCGCGGGCGAAGGCCTCGCCGAAGGTGCGGTTACGCGAGTGCTCGGAGGTGCAGGTGACCACGAGGTCGCCCATTCCGGCAAGACCCATGCAGGTCATGGGGTTACCGCCGAGAGCCGAGACCACGCGGCCGATCTCGGCGATGCCGCGCGTCATGAGGACGGCGAGCGTGTTGTCGCCGGCGCCTAGCCCCACGGCTATGCCGCACGCGATTGCGACGACGTTCTTTACCGCGGCGCAGGTCTCGATGCCACAGATGTCATCGCTCACGTAGACGCGGAAGCTCGGGCACACGAGGAGGCTCTGGAAGTACTCGGAGGTGTGGAGGTCCTCCGAGGCCACGACGGCGGCCGAGATCTTGTGAAGGCAGATCTCCTCGGCGTGGTTGGGACCCGAGAGCGCCGCGACCCTGCCTGGGTTGCCGAGCTCCTCGGAGGCCACCTGATGCATGAGGTGGTGGGTGCCGAGCTCGATGCCCTTCGAGAGCACGAGCACGGGCACCGAGGCCTTGAGGAAGGGTGAGAGCTGGTGACAGACCCTGCGAAGAAATCCCGAGGGCGAGGCGAGGATGACGGCGTCCGCGCCAGAGGCGGCGTCCTCCATGGACGAGGTGGCACGCACGTTGGAAGCCATCTCGTAGTCAACGAGGTAGCGCGCGTTGTGGTGCCTGGAGTTGACGGACTCGACGATGTCTGGCTCGAGCGCCCACTGGACGACCTCGTCGGCGCTCGGGGCGACGAGCCCCGTCATGGCGGTACCCCAGGAGCCGGAGCCGATGACGGCGACCTTGCTCATCGTGGGCCTCCCTTTTCTTCGTGGCGAACCGAGAACTTGCGCTCCTCATGATTGACGAGCTTGCGGATGTTGGAGCGGTGGGCCCAGATGACCACGACGGAGACGACGGCGACGGGGACCACCGAGACGGGCGGGAAGCCGAAGGCGAGACACCACAGGGGCAGCGAGGCGGCCGCGCAGACGGACCCGAGCGAGACGTAGCGCGTTGGGACGGCGAACAGGAGGAACACGACGAGGAGTCCGACCGCCACCGGCCACCAGAGACCGAGGGCGGCACCGAACCCCACGGCTATCCCCTTGCCGCCGTGAAACCTGAGATAGGGGGAGAACACGTGCCCGAGCACGCAGCCCAGATAGACGACGGACATCGAGGTGCCGAAGAGGGTGGTGTGGTCGAGCGCGGAGACATCCGCGGAGAGAGCGATGGCCGCGATGGCGTAGCGCGCGACCAGCATGCAGACGAGTCCCTTGCCGAGGTCGCAGAGAAGCGTGAGCACCGCCGCCCTCTTTCCCACGGAGCGCGCCACGTTGGTGGTGCCGATGTTGCCCGAGCCGACCTTGCGCACGTCGATGTGACCCTCGCTCTTCGAGATGATGAGCCCGAAGGGTATGGCGCAGACGAGAAAGGCTCCCGCGAATAAGACCACGGTCATCAACACGAGTGTCGTCACTATTCGTTCTCCACCTTCCTGCGAAACTTGAGCCTGATCGGCGTACCCGTGAGGTCGAAGCGATCCCTGATGCGATTCTCCATGAATCGCTCGAAGTTATCGTCAACGAGGTCGGGTGCGTTGCACCAGAAGGAGATCACGGGCGGCTTGGAGCCCGTCTGGGTCGCGTACTGAATCTTGAGGCGCCGGCCCTTGTAGCTTACGGTATGGCCGGACTCGCGAATCTGCGCGAGCATGTCGTTGAGCTCGGAGGTGCGAAGCTGGATCGCGCGGTGGGCGGCGACGGAGATCGCGGAGTCGAGGACCTTGTCCACCGCCCTGCCCGTGAGGGCCGAGATGTTGATGTAAGGCACCCACGACGCGAAGGCCATGCGCTTGTCGATGGACTCCATGACCTCGTTGCGCATCTGCTCTGAGTCGATGAGGTCCCACTTGTTGAGCAGGAGCACGAGACCGCACCCGCGGTCGACGGCCATGTTGGCAAGCTTCTGGTCCTGCTCGGTGACGCCTGCGGTGGCGTCGACCACGAGAAGGCACACGTCGGAACGGTCCATGGCCTGCAGGCCTCGCACGAGGCTGTAGTACTCGACGTCTTCGTGCACGAGGTTCTTCTTGCGGATGCCCGCGGTATCCACGAGCCGTATGGTCTGGTCTCGCCAGCTGATCATCGTGTCGACGGCATCGCGCGTCGTGCCGGCCACGTCGGACACGATGGAGCGCTTGCGGTTTGCGAGTCGGTTTGCAAGCGAGGACTTGCCGACGTTGGGCCTACCGATGATGGCCAGGCTGAGGTAGTCGTCCTCGGGCTCGGGCGCGCCCCCTTCGGGAAAGCAGGCGACGATCCGGTCGAGGAGGTCACCGGTGCCATGGCCATGCATGGCCGAGATGGGTATGGGCTCGCCGACGCCGAGGGCATAGTAGTCCCAGAGGCCCTCGGCGTCGGTATCGGGGTCATCCTTCTTGTTGACGACGAGGAAGGCCGGCTTGTCGGTCTTACGGACGATGCGGGCCACCTCCTCGTCCTCCTCGGTGATGCCCACCGAGCCATCGACGACGAAGACGACCACGTCTGCCTCGTCGCATGCGAGAAGCGCCTGTTCGCGAATGCGCGGTGCGAACACGTCCTTCGACTTGATTGACTCGATGCCACCGGTGTCGACGAGCGTGAACTCGCGTCCGTTCCAGTCGGAGTCGTGGTACGAGCGGTCGCGCGTGACTCCGCGCGACTCGTGGACGATGGCGTCGCGCTTCTCGGCGATGCGGTTGACCAGCGTGGACTTACCAACATTTGGCCTGCCGATGATGGCGACAATAGGTTTAGTCATGATTTCTCCTTGCTGCGTAATCTCCAAAGAGTTTAACACGAGCAAGGGTCGCGACCTATTCCGCGATGGCACCAACCAAGGCGTCCACAAGCTCGTCGGGGCTCGTCTGCGTGACGATGACGGTAGCCCCGCGTCTCCCGAGCCCCTGGGCGAGGTCGATCTCGGTCACGCCGTCGAGGGTGACATGGTCAAAGTTGAACATCGTCTCGGGAAGCACCACGAGCGTCCCTGAAAGCTCCTCCGGGAGCTGTGCGAGAAGGTCCTCAGCCACGATGAGGCCGGTCACGTTCACGTCGCCGCCGAAGAAGTCGTTTCTGATGGCATGCGTCGAGATGACCCCGTCCTCCCAGCAGCCACAGAGCACGTCGAGCGTCTCGTGGGCGGCCTCGCCGCAGACGAGAACCGCTCGAAGCCCCCTGGCGACGAGCCCCTCTCCCACCGAGGCAATGTCAGCGGCACGACGCTCGCGCAGGCGAGAGACGTCGTCGAGGAAGCTGCGGAGCATGCCGATGCCATCGTAGAACTGGGGATATCCGTCGTAGGTCTCGGCGGGAGGAACGCNCNCGCGGGCGTCGACGTAGAACTCGTCGGAGAGCTGGAAGCGCGTCTGTCCCCAGCGCCTTCGGGCGCGATCCTGATAGGGGGCGATGACCTCGATCACGGCGCGCGATGCCTCGACGTCNTCCGAGAAGGACNTNGTGAANCGCCTCGAGTGCTTGGTGTATCCGAGCGGCACGACGGCGAGCGAGGTCACCTGGGGATGGGCCTCGACCCAGTCGAGCGTGTGCACGAGCTCCTCGCCGTCGTTGATTCCCGGGCAAAGCACGACCTGGCCGTGTATCTCGATTCCCGCCTCGCAGAGCCGCTCGAGCACATCCACCCCTCGCTGCGCGTTGCGGCCGATGAGCGAGCGACGCACCCCGGGACTGATGGCGTGTATCGAGACGTTCATGGGCTCGAGGCTGCAGGTGATGATGCGTTCGACGTCGTCATCGGTGAGGTTTGTGAGCGTGACGAAGTTCCCCTGGAGAAACGAGAGCCGATAGTCGTCGTCCCGAAGCGTGAGCGAGGGCCGCATGTCCTCGGGAAGCATGCTCATGAAGCAGAACTGGCAGGCGTTCACACAGGTGCGGATGCCGTCGAAGAGCACGTCAGTAAAGTCGACGCCCCAGTCCTCACCAGACTCCCGCTCGAGGGTGCAGGGATAGGTACCGCCATCCGTGGGGTCGAAGACCAGAAGGTCGCAGCTCGCCCCGTCCGCCTCCCAGCGCCAGTCGATGATGTCGCGCAGNNCGNGNCCGTTCACCGAGTCNANGCGCATGCCCGGCTCGATGCCCGCCTCCCAGGCGGGGCTCTCCTCCTCCACGCGAGCAACCCAGGCACCCGTCGCCTGCGGTTTCGAGCTTGCATAGTCGGCTCGCTGCTCCGCCATGGCTAGTCCCCGTCAACGATTCTCGTGATCGTCGAGCGAACGGCCGCGATCTGTGACGCAGGCGTCGAGGCGCCCGCGGTGATGCCGATGACCTGCGCGCCGAGAAACCAGGTGGGGTCAAGCTCCTCGGCGCATTCCACGTGATGCGTGCTCGGGCAGCTCGCCGAGGCGATCTCGGCGAGACGGGTCGTGTTCGCGGAGTTCCTGCCNCCGATCACGACCATGACGTCTGCCTTGCGAGCAAGCTCGTCGCAGGCCCGCTGGTGACCGGATGTCGCCTCGCAGATGGTGTCAAAGACGCGAACCTCGTCGGCATGGGCGAGAAGCTCGTCCACGACCTCCACGAGGCGTGCGTGCGACTGCGTGGTCTGGACGACGACGCCGACCTTGCCGTGAAGTCCGAGCGAGCGGGCCTCGGCAGCGGAGTCGACCACCAGGGCGCCGGTGGCATGCGCGACGGTCGCCTCCACCTCCGGGTGGCCCGCCTCCCCCACCACGACGACCTGGTAGCCCTCGCGGGAGAGCCTCTCGGCGGCTACGTGGACCTTCTTGACGAAGGGACAGGTGGCGTCAAGCACGCGACGACATACCTCGCGGGCCTCGCGCTCCACCTCGGGGGTTACGCCATGCGTGCGGAGCAGCAGCGTCTCCCCGGTGGCCTCGGCGGGCGTCTCCACCACGGTTACGCCAGCGCCTTCGAGATCGGCGACGACCCGTGGGTTGTGGATGAGGGGACCGAGCGTATGGACAGGCCCCTCGGCATTCGAGACGGCCTCTTCGGCCATAGCGAGCGCGCGTTCCACGCCATAGCAGGCACCGGCCTCGTCTGCTGTGAGAATCTGTGGCATGTTCTCCTACATCTTCCCAGGATGCTCGTCGCGCAGCTCGGTACGCAGGGCGTACACGCGGTCCATCGCAACGCGCTCCATGGCCGCAATCTGGGCCTTCTTGCCCTTGGCGTCGAGGTCGGAGAACTCGATGAGGTCTCCGACCTTGAGAAACACGCGACCAGGCTTGTGAAAGTGCTTGCCACGCTTCGTGATGTCGCGGGCGCCGACGATGGCGAGCGGCTGAACGCCCGCCTTGCCCATGTGTGCCATGAGCGAGAAGCCGCCATGGACGACCACGGGCTCGTCGTCGCTCTTCACGCGGGTTCCCTCGGGGTAGATGAGGATCCACTCCCCTCGCATGAGCGACGCGCGGGCACGTCGCACGGCCTTCATGTCTGCGGCGCCGCGCTCCACGGGGAATGCCCCCACGCGGGAGAAGAGCCACTTGGCAATCTTGACCCTGTCGAACTCGCTCTTGTAGATGGTACGANNCCTGATGCCNTGAATCCAGAGGTANGGNACCACGATCACNGGNTCGAGCATCGAGGTGTGGTTCATGATGAGCATGCGGCCGCGATCGCCGCCAGGCGTCAGGAGCTTCTCGGCGTCTTCGATCTTCCAGGGCCAGAAGATCTTGCTCACGATGATGAGCACCCATACCACGAAGCCCATGANCATGCGNGCNGGTAGCGGATGGTCNNNCAGGGCGCTGTCGTAGTAGTCGTCGAAGGAGTTGCCCCCAAACGCATGCAGCTTCCCCTCGGGCTTCGAGCCGCGCTCGCGCTTCGTCACGCCGTCGTCGGCGCGTACCTCCGCAGCCTGATCGGCCGCCACCTTCTCGGAAGGCCTCTCAAGACGAGAGGGCGCCCCCGCCATCTTCTTGAGCTCGGGGCTGAGTGAGACGATTCTCGCCACGACCTCCTCTACCGTGAGAGAGGAAGAATCGATGCGTACGGCGTCGTCGGCCGGCCTGAGGGGAGAGACGGCGCGGTTCGAGTCGTACTCGTCNCGNCGCNTGAGGTCCTCGAGGATGGACTGCTCCTCGGCAACGTCGGTCACGGCCGAGACGTCCTTGGCCGCGTCACCGCCCTCTCGCTGCACCGCTCGCCGGTGAGCGCGGGCGGTGGCGTCTGCGGTGAGAAAGACCTTCACCTCCGCACCTGGAAAGACGACCGTGCCGATGTCGCGNCCNTCGGCNACGACGCCNCCGNCCTCGCCGACCTTGCGNTGGAGGGCNACCATGGCCTCGCGNACCGCGGGGACGGCCGAGACGGGAGAGACCGCGCGGTCGATTCCGGGCGTGCGTATCTCATCCGTGACGTCTCGTCCGTCCACCGAGACGGTCTGTCGCGAGCCGTCGGTCCCAAACGAGATGGTACAGGTGCGCGCGACCTCGGCCGCGCCGACCCCGTCCTCGGGGTCGATGCCCCGGTGGAGGCACTCCGCGGCCACGGAACGATACATCGCCCCCGTGTCGAGGTAGGTGAGGTGGCATCTCTCGGCGACCGCGTGGGCGACGGTTGACTTGCCGGATCCCGCAGGTCCGTCGATTGCGACAATCATGCTAGTCCCTCCCGGATGCGCCCCAGATGTTGCGCATATCGTAGNCGTTTGCCTTGGTGCANCGCTCGANGACCTCCTCGGGCGAGAGGTTGAAGCCACCGAGTTGCAGCTCGCGTCCCGTGCAGGTAAAAAAGAGCGAATGCACGTTGAGCAGGTGCACGCCCCAGAAGCGGTCGAAGGGAATCCCATAGGCGCGCGCGAAGAACATGCGAAGAAGTCCGCCGTGGCTCACGCACGCCGTGCGTCCGGTGAGTCCGAGGATCTCCTCCTGGAGGGAGTCCACGCGAGCGGCGACGTCCTCGAACGACTCTGCCTGTGGTGCGGGCATCGAGTGCCCGTCCTCGTCGAGCGGCCACGGGAAGGGATGTCCCGACGTGCCCGCATCCGCGAACCCGGTGCCCTCGAGTGCGCCGAAGTCAAATTCCACGAGCTCGTCGCGATCCTCGCAGACAACGCCCAGCACGTCCGCCGCCTGCACGGCAAGATCATGGCAGCGAGAGAGAGGCGAGCACCAGATGCGCTCCGGCCTGAAGGCCACGAGGGCTTCCACGCCGCGCGCCCGCTCCACCTGACCCCGCTCGGTGAGGGGTACGTCCCTTCTGCCTGAGAAGAAGCGCTCGGTGTTCGCGGGAGTCTCGGGATGTCTCATGAGGAGAATTCTCTGACGGATGGAAAAGTCCACTACTCAACGTCCTCCCTGTCAGCGGCGAGCCCCTCGAGGAGCACCGTCTCATGAAGGCTGAGCGGCCTCCACTCCCCTTCGCCGATGCCAGAGAGCACGAGGGGCCCGAAGACGTCGCGATGAAGACGGAGCACCTTGTGACCCACAGCCTGCATCATCTTCTTGACCTGGTGCTTCCTGCCCTCGTGGATGGTGATCCCGACCACGGCGTTGGGCTCCCCGCCGCCCGTTCTCCCGACACCTCGGGGTGCGACCACCGAGAAGAGCGCATCATCATCGTCCAGAAGCTCCGCTCCGGCAGGTGAGGCAACGCCATCCTCCAGCTGGATGCCACGTCGCAGCCTCTCGAGGTCATGTGCGCTCGGCGTACCCGAGACAAGCGCCGCATAGTGCTTGTCCACGTGATGTGATGGATGGAGGAGCTCCTGTCCCAGGTCCCCGTTGGTGGTGAAGAGCAGGAGGCCCGTCGTGTCGGAGTCGAGCCTNCCCACGGGNAAGAGNCCGGGATGCTCGTCCGTNGGGACGAGCTCGGCCACGCAGGGCCTGCCCATGGGGTCGCTCATGGTGGTGAGATAGCCGGCGGGCTTGTAGAGCATGAGGTAGGTGGGGTGCTCGGCGATGGAGCAGACCCTGCCGTCAACGGTCACCACGTCGGCGAGAGGGTCGACCTTGCTGCCAAGCTCGGTCACGACCTCACCGTTCACGCAGACGCGGCCGGCGCTCATGAGCCGTTCGGAGCCGCGCCTGCTTGCCACTCCCGCTCGAGCGAGGAAGCGCTGGAGCCGCATGGGATAGACCGTCTCTCCCTCACTCATCCATGCCGCCGCCCGCCGAGGGGTCTAGCTCGGCGTCATCATAATCGTCCTCGAGAAGCTCGCGCTCGTCGTCCATGTCGGCCGCCGTCTCCTCGAGCGTGCTCGAAATCGTCCGGCCGGAAAGCCGCTCGCGAATGAAGCGCCTCGACTCCTCGTCCGGGGCGAAGTCCTCCAGGGGCGGCAGATCGCGCAGGGACCGAAGTCCGAAGCGCTCGAGGAAGTGACGGGTGGTGCCGTAGAGGATCGCCTGGCCACGATCGGCCTCGTGGCCCATCTCACGCACGAGGCCCTTCTCGATGAGGGAGCTGATGACGCCCTCGGAGTTGACGCCGCGGATGGCTCGCACGCCCTCGCGCGTGACAGGCTGGTGATAGGCGACCACGGCGAGCGTCTCGAGGGCCGCCTGCGAGAGCTTCCTGGTGTCCCACGAAAGCACGAAGCCGGAGACCTGGTCATGGTAGGCGGGATGCGTGAAGAGTCGCCAGCCTCCGGCTACCTCGCGAAGCTGGAGGCCCCGGTTGGCATCCGCGTATTCGGCCGAGAGCTCGGCGAGCGCAGAGGCCACCTCGCCCGGCGCCACGCCAAGGACCTTCGCGAAGTCGGTTGCGGGGACGGAGTCGTCTGAGACGAGGAGCATCGCCTCGAGCACTCCTTTGAGCGAACTTGATTCCAGATGTTCGAGGTCTTCCACTAGTTCTCCCTCTCGTCCGTCTCGATGGTGGCAATGAGTGCGTCGTCGACGTCTTCGGCGTCGATCTCCGAGAGGACGGACTCGTCCAGCCTGTACGGCTCCGCACCCCTTACATGACCTATCTCGATCTCTCCGAAGGTCTCGGCCTGGCTCACCGTCACCATTCCGCGCTTGAACAGCTCGAGGATGGCGAGGAAGTTGGCGACCACGAGCTCTGGATCGGAATGGCCGTCGAGAAGCTCGGAGAAGGTGATGCGTCCGCGCGTACGCGCAAGACGATCGACCGATGCCACGGTGAGCGCGACCGGCAGTCTCCGAGGGGCGATGTGCTCGGCCTCGAGGAGCAGGGTCTCGCGGCGGCTGTCGATGTCCGCGCAGATCACGGCAAGGCTCCTCAGGGTGATGCCCTCGAGATAGTCCGGCATGAGGTTGAGAAACTCCGGGTCGGCCCCGACGGTGCGAGGAAGCATGCGACTCTCGGCATCGGCTCTCGCGGCGAGCGCGGTGCCTGCGTTTCTGAACTGCTTGTAGGCGATGAGCCTTGCGATGAGGACCTCGCGAGCCTCGTCGGGAGAGAGTCCCTCGAGGTCCTCGTCATCCTCGAGGCCTGCGTCAACGACGCGGACCGACGCGTCTGGCACGAGCGCCGCGGCCTTCATCTCCAAAAGCGTCGAGGCCACGAGCACGAAGTCGCTCGCCACGTCGAGGTCGAGGTCACCCATCCGACTGACCTCTGCGAGGTACTGCTCGGTGACGTCGGAGATGGAGATGGACCCGATGGCGACCTTCTGGCGGCTCACGAGCTGCAGGAGCAGGTCGAAGGGACCAGAGTACGCCTGCGTGCGAACGCGGTAGGACATGCCTAGATCACCGCGATGAGCAGGTCGTAAAGGGCGCCTGCGGTGGCGTTGAGATAGGCGCCGAGAGGATTGACGGCAAAGTAGTACGGCAGCACGTACATGCAGACGAGCAGGATGGGCATCGCGTAGCGCTGGATCGTGTAGTAGGTCCGGCGCGCGCTCCCCGAGAGGAAGAGGAAGATGACCTTGGAGCCATCGAGTGGCGGCAGCGGAATGAGGTTGAAGAACATGAGCACGAGGTTCACGTAGACGTACGACTCGATGACGAGGATGATCCACTTGACGACGTCGGTCGAGATCACGACGCCGCTCTGAATGAGTCCCACGTACCCGTGGTAGAAGGCGTAGAGGATGGCGGTTCCCAGAAGCGCCTGGAGGAGATTGGCGGCCGGTCCGGCGAGGGCGACGAGCACCTCGTCTCGGCGAGGCTTGCGCAGACGGTTGGGGTTGTATGGCACGGGCTTGGCATAGGCGAAGACGGGTCCGCCCATGAGGCCCATGAGCAGCGGAAGGACGATCGACCCNAAGCCNTCCAGATGNGCCGCGGGNTTGAGCGTGAGCCTGCCCGCCTCCTTGGCCGTCGGATCGCCGAGCTTGTAGGCCACCCAACCATGGGCGACCTCGTGCAGGAGGGCGGAGAACATGACGAGAACGACCGAGATGACGATGCGGATGATCTGTCCGGTCGAGAATGAAGCTAGCACGTGGCACTCCCCTCTCGCGGCGTCAGCGCAGCGAGGAAGCGATTCGACAGAAAGCCCAGTCGGCGATGAGAGACATCATAGCAAGGATGGCAAAGTCGCCACGAAACGCCCCATCGAAGGGCGTCTGGAAGACAAAGAGGCCGCGCAGGAACTCTGGCATGAGGCCCGACACGAAGCTGTTGACGCCAAGCAACGCCATGCGCACGGCCCCCGACGCAAAGACGTTTGCCACGACGAGGACGGCGAGAAGGATGCCCGCGACACGAAGGACGACGGCGACGGACCGGAGAATCCTGGCGACCAGGGCGCTGCCTTTTCCTTCGCTACTCATCGGTTCCCTCCTCCATCTTCTCCGATAGCTCGAGCCACTCCTGTTCGAGCGCGGGGATCTTCTTTGAGAGCGCGTTGTATTCCGTGAGGCACTGGTTGAACTTGTCGCCGTCGTTATAGAGACTCTCGTCGGCCATCAACGTCATGAGCTCGTCATGGCGCCTGTGGGCGGGNTCGAGTGCGGCCTCGACCTGCCTCAGCCTGTCTCGCGTCTTCTTGAGCGCCTTGTTGCGACGATTTCGCTCGTCGGCCTCGAGGCGACGCTGCTCGCGCGTCTTGACGTTGCGGCCCGTGGACTGGGAATCATCCTCCGAAGGAGCGGAGGGCATGGCCCTTGACTGCTCTGCGGCACCAGGCTCCTCGGTGGTCTTTGCCTCGAGCTCCGCGCGCTTGAAGAGGTAGTAGTCNTAGTCCCCGTCNTANACGGTCACCTTGTGGTCNCGGACGTCCACGACCTTGTTGGCCAGGGCGCGCACGAGGTGCTCGTCGTGGCTGATGAGGACGATCGTCCCCGGNAACTTCGTGAGNGCCNCCTCCAGGACGTCGACNGAGTCGATGTCNAGNTGGTTGGTNGGCTCNTCNAGGCAGAGCAGCGGGTCTGGTGCCACGAGCATCTTGGCGAGGGCGAGACGGGCCTTCTCGCCGCCCGAGAGCACCTGCACGCGCTTGTCGACGTCGTCACCATGGAAGAGGAAGGCTCCGAGCAGGCGTCGCTCGTCCGAGCTCGTCCAGCCGGGGGCCACGCCGTCCATCTCGGCGAGAACGGTGTTGGATGGGTTGAGCTGGTCGAGCTGGTGCTGCGCGTAATAGGCCACGGTCACGTTCTGGCCCAGTGCGATGGTTCCCGCGTCCGGNNCNAGNCTNCCGTTGATGAGCTTCATGAGCGTGGACTTGCCCGCGCCGTTTGGTCCGACGAGGGCCACGTGATCGCCGCGGTAGAGCGTGAGGCTCACGTCTTCGTAGACGCGGTTGTCCCCAAAGCTCTTCGCGACGCAGTCCACGCTGACCACGGAGTCTCCCGTGCGGGGAGGATCGGGAAAGCGAAAATGAACGTGCTTCGACTGCTCCGGGAGGACGACGAGCTCCTCTCGNACCNTCTCGAGCTTCTTCACGCGCTCCTGGACCTGCTTCGCCTTCGTCGGCTTGTACCTGAAGCGCTCGANGAAGACCTCCATGTGCTGGATGTCGCGCTCCTGGGCCTCTCGCTTGGCGCGCAGCTGCTCGAGGTTGTCCTCGCGCTGCCTGAGGTATCCCGAGTAGTTTCCCGTGTAGGTCATGAGGCGCTTGTTCTCGAGGGCGGCAACGTGGCTCACGCAGGCGTCCATGAATGCACGGTCATGGCTCACGAGCAGGACCGCGCCGTCGTAGCCGGCTATGAACTGCTCAAACCAGCGAACGCTCTCGAGGTCGAGATGGTTGGTGGGCTCGTCGAGAAGGAGGAGGTCGGGATGGCGCAGCAGCAGCTTGGAAAGGGCGATGCGCATCTGCCAACCGCCCGAGAAGTCGGCCGCGGGCTTGTCGAAGTCCTCGATGGGAAAGCCGAGGCCGCCGAGTATCGCCCTCGCCCTGCTCTCAAGCTCATATCCGCCGAGACGCTCGAAGCGATCCTGCGCATGCCCATAGCGCTCGAGGAGGGAGTCGAGCTTCGGGCCGGGCGTCGCATGCGATATCCTGTGCTCGTAGTCGCGAACGAGGTGCTCGACCTCCTTGACCTCGATGGCCGAGTCCACGACCTCCTGCAGCGCCGTCTTGGCTCCCTCGAGCTTGGTCTCCTGCTCGAGGTACCCGATGGTGGTGTCCTTGGCGAAGCTGACCGTTCCCTCGTCGGAGGTCTCGAGACCCATGACGATGCGCAGAAGCGTGGTCTTGCCCGCACCGTTGGGTCCGACGAGGGCCCATCGCTCGCCGGCATTGAGCTGCAGCGTGGCAGACGAGTACAGGACGCGTCCGCCAAACGACTTCGTGATCTTATCAGCAAGTGCTATCAAACCAAATCTCCGGTACTCGTAGTTAGTTCATCGTGGTGAGGTGGATGGCGAAGCCCGCTATCTCGCTCTTGAAGTAGACGAGCAGGGGGGTGCCGTCGGGCATGAAGGCGCGCGACGACTCATCGACCTCGAAGCCACGCGCGGAAAACCATGTGACGGCAGCGTCGAGGTCATTGACGTGAAAGCCGATGTGACCCTTGGTGCCGCGGCCGCTTCCCTTCATGACCTCGACAAGCGTCCCGGCAAAGTAGGACGGCAGCATCTCGTGCGTGGCAAGGCCCATGAGGATCTCGAACTGCCGTGCAATATCACGTGCCTCGTCGTCGTTCGCGGCATTGATGCCCACGTGAGCGAGGTGCATGTCAAAGACCTCGACTGGATCACCGCTTGCATCGGCCATGGTGTGCCCTCCTCATCCGTACGCCCGTCTGGCGTATCGCCAAGTAAGGAATTATACGAGACATACCCCTTCTGGCACGACCCCTTGGGGCAAGCCTTGGCAGAACACCATATAGGAATCGTGCGGGCGGACGCTACGACTCGAGCGCGAGCTTGGCGCGGACGATGCGAACCACCGACTCGTCGATACGCCCCTCGCTGAGGGTCCCGTTGGATACCGCGTCAAGGACTCCCTGATAGCAACTTCGAAAGTCGTTTGGCATAAGAATCATGTCATCGCCGGCGAGCAGNGCCNGCACNCCTATGTCGGATGAGCTGTAGAGGTCCGAGACGGCACCCATCTGGAGCGAGTCGGTAATGACGACGCCGTCATAGCCAAGCTGGTTGCGCAGGACGTCGGTCACGATCTTAGGGTTGAGGGATGCCGGGATATCGTCGCCCGTTACCTCGGGGCAGGCGAGGTGACCCACCATGATCATCGGCACCCCGGCGTCGATGGTGGCCTCGAAGGGAAGAAGCTCCGACGCCTCCATCTCGTCGAGCGTGGAATCGGTGTAGATGAGCTCGTTTTCGGAGTCGCCCTGCACGCCACCGATGCCTGGGAAGTGCTTCGCGCAGCAGAGGATGCCCGTGCTGAGATAGCCCTCGACCTGGGCGTGAACCATCGGTGTGACCGTCGTGGCATCGGAGCCGAAGGAGCGCCTGGTCATGGAGGAGGTCGAGGAGCTGGCAATGTCTGCCACGGGAGCAAAGTCGAGGTTGAAGCCTAGCTTCTTGAGGTAGGTACCTACGGTTACGGCTGCGGCCTTGGCCTTGGAGGTATCGCCCGTGGCTCCTATGTCGGCCATGTCACCTACGTTGTCTATGCCAAAGTCCGAGTCGCTCGCGATGCGCGCCACGGTGCCACCCTCCTCGTCGACCCCGAGGAGAATGGGAAAGCCCATGATTTCCTTGTAGTAGGTCTGCGTGTCGGTGAGCATGGATGTGACCTGGGAGTTCGAGTTGAGGTTCTTGGCAAAGTAGACGATGCCGCCCACCGGGTACTTCTTGAGACACTCACGGGTGTAGTCGCCGGCCTTGGTCTGCGTGCTCACCTGCGTCACCGCCTCAGGCTGCACGACGAAGAGCTGTGCCACCTTCTGCTCGACGGTCATGGTGCCAACGATCTGCTGGGCCCGTACCGTGAGAGGGTCCGTATCGGTTGCCGTGCCGTCAGACGTGCTGCTCGATGCGTCTGACGGCACGGCGGACGCGGAGCTGTCGGACGCAGAAGAGGAGGATGCGGTGTTGTCCGAGGAGCGGTATGCCATCGCGATGATCTGGTAGGTGANGAAGAGGCCGAGGGCCAATACGCCGATCGTCGCGACGACGACTCCGATGTTGGCGAGAGAGCGCCTCGTCTGTCTCTTCATGCGCATCCCCTCCTAAGCCGAGCTCCGACCAAAACAATGACGCAAAAGCGATAGATCCGTTCAGCTAGTCTCCATTATCAAGAAAAGCGCCGGTCTGTCGACCCCACAGTTGAGCATACTCTCCGTCCGACTCGAGAAGCTCGGAGTGCGTGCCGTCTTCCGCCACGCGGCCGTCGGCGAGGACTACGATCCTGTCAAGGGAGGCGACGGTCGAGAGCCTGTGCGCGACCACGATCGACGTCCGACCACGCATCAGATGGACGAGGGCGTCCTGCACGAGCTTCTCGCTCTCTGAGTCGAGGGCCGAGGTGGCCTCGTCGAGCACGAGAATGGGCGCATCGGCGAGGATGGCTCGAGCGATGGCCACGCGCTGGCGCTGACCGCCGGACAGCTTGATGCCACGCTCCCCCACCAGCGTGTCGAGTCCGCTGGGAAGCCTCTCGATGAACTCCATGGCGTTTGCCTCGCGGGCAGCGCGAACGATCTCGTCCTCGGGGGCGCCCGGCCTTCCGTAGGCGATGTTCTCGCGAATGGAGCGGTGGAAGAGGAGGGCCTCCTGCGGCACGTAGGCNATCTGNTGGCGAAGGCTCTGCTGCGCGCATCGGGAGATGTCCTGACCGTCGACGAGAATGCGACCCTCCTGTATGTCGGACAGTCTCAGCAGGAGCTTGGTGAGCGTCGTCTTGCCCGCTCCCGAGCGNCCGACGAGNCCTACGCGCTGACCNCCNGGGATGTGNAGNGAGAANTCGTCAAAGACCTTGTCCGAGGCCTCGGCGTCCTCGTACCAGAAGTTGAGGTGCTCGAAGTCGATGCTTCCGGACGTGACGCGAAGGTCGGGGGCGTTCTCCACGTCTGCCACGAGCCGTGGCTCGTCGAGGATGCGCGTCATGTCCGCGGCGTCACCGAAGGCGCGGTTGAGGCGCTGCATGGTGCTGCTCAGCATGTTGAATCGCATCGTGAGCTGGTAGGTGTAGTTGAACATCATGACGAGCATGCCCGCCGAGATGCCGAACCAGGCGTTGCCACCTGCGATGAAGACGATGGCGAGCGCCATGATGACCACGATCATGGAGCTCGTGATGGTACCTGTGATCGTGGACTGGAGCATGCCTCGCGCGTCCGCCGCGCGCGCCTCGCGGTTTGCCTCGTCAAAGACCTGCCGCTCGTAGGCCTCCCGGCCATAGGTCTTCACGGTGAGGATGTTTGTCACGGAGTCCGAAAGCTCGCCCGAGAGACGGTTCTGGGCGGCGGAGGCCTGGGCGTTTATGGGAAGGATTCGTTTGTAGAGCCGATACGTCACGANCGCGTACGCNACGAGGAAGACCGAGAGGACGATGACGTAGAGGGGCACCGCGGCGGCGAGCATGACGATGGTGAGCACGACGGAGGNCAGCGTNGGGACCACGGAGTAGACCATCGTATCCGTGAGGTTTGAGTACGCCGATACGAACTTGGAGGTCTGGCTCACGAGGGAGCCACCATAGCGGTTGGAGTGAAAGGTCATCGACTGGTTTGAGAGGGTGTCGAAGCAGTGGGTGTCGAGCTCGTAGGTCGCCTGGTTCTCCAGCTTCCANCAGGTGTAGTCCTGCAGCTTGGAACATGCCTGCCCGAGCACGTTGACCACGATGAGCGCCACGACGAAAGGCGTGAGCGACTGCAGCGTGGCCCCGCCGGCGCTGACCGCGTCCACGATCGCGGCCATGTAGTACGAGTTGGCGTAGGTAAGGAAGCCCACGTATCCGATNGNCGAGGCGAGCGCNCCGAGAAAGGCCGGNNTGCTCGTCNTCGTCACGGNCCAAAAGTAGTGAACGGTCCGTCGCATGGTCGACGGGTGCCTCTTCTCGCTCATTCGAATCTCCTATGAGGGGTTGCCGCCGAGCTGATAGCTTTTCCCAGTGTCTCACGGCCGAAGGCCGAACTGTCATGTAAATTCTCGCTAGGCCGCATCAGTCCATCTCGAGAAGGTTTCCATTCTCGCGCACCTTCGGTTGTGGGTTTTGGTATGATGCTCAGGCGTTGATGCGGGCGATTGGCTCAGGGGTAGAGCACATCCTTCACACGGATGGGGTCGCTGGTTCGAATCCAGCATCGCCCACCATGCAAATCAGCAGCCTAGGACATGTGTCCTAGGCTGTTTCTTTTTGTGCATCTCGGGGGGGTGCGCCCAAAAACCCGGAGACTTCGGGTCTTAGGAGAATGGAGGGGTGGGGATGCCCCTCTCCAAATCTTGCCGCCTAGAGAATGTACGGAGAAACGTCAGCACCCCTTTCCGAAGATAGGGCTTGCACAAACACAACCTCGCGCTCGGATACAGCGCGACGACCACGAGACGCACGGAGGAGATACTGGTCACGAGTCCTAAGATGAGGGTGCCGGGAAGCCTCCTGCACCAAAGGGGCGGCGCACGCTCTGGGAAACGCAAACCCTCTCTTCGCCTCTGAGTGGCTCTGTTCCATGTCACAGAGAATTACCGCGCATAATCATTGGTTTTTACGATACTGACGACGCAATTCCTTGAAGTCATATGCCCCAGGGGAAGGGGATGGGACCTGCGGCTCATGCTAAGCGGCGGCCTCCTCATCGTGCACCGATACAGCCTTACAGACTGCCTATCAGATAATAGGTCGAGAAATGGTAACCGGAGTAGTTTTGTGTTTCTTGACATGGATACGAGGGGCTGACTCGGGTGTGCAAGTATTAAATATTTATATAATACAAGGGAGCTAGAATCATAGAGAGACCCTAGCTCCCTGCGGTTGCTTTCGCGGGGGCTATCCTGTGACGTCGCTTCTTCTTGCTAGGCGCATCGGGCCGAGAGAAAGATGCGCAGCGCNACAACGACGAGCAGGACTCCCACGAGCGCCGCATATGCGCCGTGGCCGGCCGTGAAGTTAAAAAGCCCGGAGAAGAGAAGGCCGAGGGCAACAAAGGTGAGACCGATCCATGCGAGAAAACAAGTTGCCAGCGAGCACAGCATACGACGAGGAGCGCTCCCGGCAAAGAACGGATAGCTTCGCGCGTAGATGGCACCAAGCAGGACATAAAGAGCAATTGAGGGAAAAAGCGCCTCGCTCTCGGTTAGATTGGTCGCCGCTCGACTAAAGGGGGCAGCGGGAAGTCTCCCCAGAACGGCAAATATGAGACCGCTGGCGACGGTAAGACGCATTCTTTCCCACAGGAGCAACGCTTTCGCAGACACACGAATCATCTCCCCTTACGAGGCGTTGATGGTGAAGCCGTTGCCCGAAGCGGTTGTGACATCGAGCTGGGTATTGATGACATAGACCGCGGTTACTCCAGAGTAATTTTTGCTCTTACTCATACTTACTGTTCTCGACCCATAGGATGTGGAAGTGACACTATCAGAATATTGGAGAACAGTTGAGCTTCCTACTAGACCGAAGGCTTGGCATGTAACGGTCACTGTCATTTGACGTGGAGTTTGCCCAGAGGTGATGCGTCCCCTCACATTGCCTCCGAAATTATAGTTAAATGTTCCATTATGCCATACGGTTCCTGAAAGTATCGCTGTAGTTCCATAAGCTGTTCGTGTTTCGTAAATAGAGGCGCTTCCCCTTGTCAGAATAGGCTGTTCGCCTTGCAGTCCATTCTCCCATACGAATGCCGCATCCTNCTCTGAAAGGGTGTCTCCGACATTATAAGACTCGGAAATTTGGGCAAATCTGTCGCTTATTTCATTGCTACTAACGGGGTTAATAGGTTCAGCCGCAAGAGCAACTGAAGGAGAGAAGCCACACGTAAGTATAAAGACGAGAGAAACGCCGAAAAGAACAAAAAGCGTTTTCACAGTAGTTTTTTTCATGGGTTCTCCTCTTAAGTANTNTTTATATATNNTAGAGNTAANTTGGCTTTTTAAGCCCTATCAGAGGATCAAGTATTTTGCTACAACGATGGAAGATAGTCGAAAAGAGCAAGCGTGCTGCCACCATTTGTATCACCACCTTACTTGCAGTGTAGCCGCATAACAACCTTGGGTACGTTCCATCTGCAGTACTACCTCCAAACGGTTGAAAATAATCTGTAAAAAGGAAGACGAGAAATAAAAACCCAAACGTTTTAATGGCGGTAGGTGTCTATATAGATAGAGGGCGAAGTGGAGAGGTGGGAGTGCGCCCATAATCCCGGAGGCTTCGAGTCAAAGGGGATGGAAGGCGTAATCTAGATTGGACACCAAGTCAGGAGTGAGAGGTGTTCACAATGACCCAAAGCAGAAAGAGATATGACAGACGGTTCAAGGCAGCCGCCGCAAAGGTCGTCTTGGAAGGCGAGCAGACCGTGGTTGACCCGTCCCATGGACTCGGCACCGAAGATGCCACCTTGAGGAGATGGGCGAGGACGCCTTTCCCGGTAACGGCTCGCCGAAGACGGACAAGGACCATGGGATCCTCAAGCTCAGGAAGCGAATCGAAGAGCTCGAGCAGGAGAACGGCCTGTCAAGAAATCTCCGGGCCTTCTTGAGTCAAGACCGTGCGTGAGGTATCGGTTCCCCGAGGGGCACAGGGGCGATCACGGCCCCATCGAGAAGGCGTGCGAGCCCATGGGGGTTTCGAAGTCAGGCTACTACGAGTACCTGGGACGCAGAAAGCCCGACCAGCAGATGGAACGCGAGGCGCTCGAGGGGTTCGTGGAAGACGTCTTCCTCGAGCACAAGAGCAGATACGGACATCGCAGGACCGATCTCGAACCCGGAAGGATCGGTATCGTCGCGAACGAGAAGCGAGTTCTGAAGATCATGAGGGAAAAGGGACCCGAGGCCATGGGAACGACAAGGCGCTACCGCATCCAGAAACGCATCGAGAAGGGAGATCCTCGCGCAGACCTGGTCGAGCGGGTCTCCGCCGTATCTGGTAGGAATAGGCTCTGGGTGGGAGACATCACCTATGTGCCGACGAGAAGGGGCTTCCTCTATCTCGCGACCGTGATGGATGCTTTCTCACGGAAGGTCGTCGGCTGGTCGATGGCCACCCACATGCGTGAGAACCTCGTCATAGATGCACTGGAGCAAGCCGTCGGCCGAGAGAGCCCTTCTGGTCACGATCTCGTCTTCCATGACGACCAGGGCACGCGATACACCTCACGGGCGTCTTGGAAGGCGCTCGGGCGCCATGGTATCACGCAGTCGGTCTCGCGTCCGGGCAATCCCTACGGCAATGCGGTCGTCGAGCCGCTCCTCGAGACACCGAGGACGGAGCTCGTCAAGGGACAGGCGTACGAGGGTCCGGAGGAGGCCAGGCAGGAGGCACTCAAGTACATCGAGCCCTATCACGATACGGAGCGCATGCATTCGACTCTTGGGTATATGAGCCCTTGCGACTTCGAGCGCCAAAGCACATGAAGACACTCAAGAATGGGTCCAAGAAAGGTTGACCCCTCCAATCCTCCGAACATCGTCTAGTACGGATTTTCGTCAGCACCCCCACCTTCTCTTCGCTCGTGTGATTGTTGCAGGCAATCCGCCGTATTGACCGTAGTAAAGATACGGCACCATGCCCAGATTGAGATACGTCAGGAAGCGCAGACGATATGAAAGGTCGCCATTGCCCCGTCCTGTGCGACGGCGCCCCTAGATCTTCTCGAGGCCCTTCTTCACGCCCGCCGCAGCAAGGGTCAGCGCGAGGGAGAGGACGGCGACGAGAGCCGCCGCCACGACGGCGACGATCTGACCGGAAACGGCGAGAGCGCTCCCGGCAGCCGCGGCGACATCGACTGCCGTGATGACACCCGCCTGCGGAACGAGCTTCCCGGCACTCGACGGTACGTTGGCCACGCGTGCTCCCGAGCCACCGAGGACCATGGTCGCAAGGCCCGAGACGAGGGCGAAGAGGTCGCTCAGGTCAAAGCCNTCGGTAANNAGGACGATTCCCACGACTGCGACGGCGATTCCGGCGAACATGGTCACGAGACTCACGATCTTGAGCTTCTTGGCATCTGGGGACATTTCTNCTCCTCGGNAGNGNTTGGAATGTGACGGCACTGTGGTTGTGAAACCGGTTCAAGGGTAGCTTACCCAAATTGTTCCTTGACCCTCAGTCTCACTTTGGTATAGTAATTCCCGCACCAATCTACGGGGAATTAGCTCAGTTGGGAGAGCGCGTGACTGGCAGTCACGAGGTCAGGGGTTCGAACCCCCTATTCTCCACCAAAATGACGGGCGGCGGCGTTTGCCGTCGCCCTTTTCATTAGTCGGGCTCATGGCGCAACGGTTAGCGCAGGGGACTCATAATCCCTGGGTTGCAGGTTCGAATCCTGCTGGGCCCACCAACCATGAACGCAGGTCAACGTCGCTGGCGCTGACCTGCTTTTTTATGAATTGGCAAGGGCCTCCCCGCCGTCATGCACCCCTTCGGAACTCGGTGGGCGTCATCCCGTAGCGCGCACGGAACTTGCGGATGAAATAGGAGAAGTTGTCGAATCCGCAGCTTAGGGCAATGCTTCCGACGGGCTCGCTCGTCTCTCTGAGAAAGTAGCCTGCCGCCGAGAGCCGGTAGCCGGTGAGATAGGCCACGAANGTCTGNCCCGTCTCCTCCTTGAACATGCGCATGAAGTGCGACTCGCTGTAGCCGGCGAGGCGAGCGGCATCGGCCACGGATATTCTCTCGCCATAGCGAGCCTTGACGTCGGCAAGCACGGTCTTGAGCTTCTTCGTAGACCTTCTCGGCTGGGTCTGCGACGCGTCGAGACGATGAACGTAGAGGGCGTGGAGAAGCTCGAAGAGGTGACTTTTGACGAGAAGGGAGTAACCCGGTCGCCGATCGGTGCATGCGAGGTCGGCCCCATCGAGCGCTGCAGACGCCTCGACATAGAAGTCGGTACCGGGCGGAATGGGCCTTGCGAACCTAAGCCTTCCCTCGCGTAGCGGCTCGAGGACGTTCAGGCGAAACCANNTGTCNNCGTCTCCCCCACCNAGCATGNCCAGCGAGAAGATGATGTTCTCGTACTCCATGCGTCCGCCAGGTGTGCCTTCGATGGAGTGAATCTCTCCGGGAAGCACGGGGACGATCGAGCCTGCTCGCACGTCAAGGCGATCGAAGTCGACGGAGACCACCCCCGACCCCTGCTTGACATAGATGACCTCCATCTGCTCATGCCAGTGAGGGGTCACGCGGTCGAAGTCCTGCGGAATCGTGCAGAGATAGGTGTTGTAGGCAAAGTCCGACTGCTTGTGGAGCTTTGCCTCATGGTACTGTGCGTATTCGTCGAACTCCATATGGCCTTCTTATAGAGATACGTTGTCGATAATGGGATTGTGCTATTAAATGCCCAAATAATGCAAGACGTCTTATCGCGGATGCGATTATATTGCATTCGTCTTTTTGAGTGACTACTGATGGACACACACAATGGAGGTACCGACATGTCTCGTAGCACACTCGTGTCCTATGCGGGTAAGCCTCTTGGCGACTGTACCGACCTCGAACTCTTCAACGCGCTTCTCGAGCTGACCAGCGAGGCCGCACACGAGCGCGGCTACAACGAGGGGCAAAAGAAGCTCTACTACATCTCGGCNGAGTTCCTCATCGGAAAGCTCCTCGGGAACAACCTCATCAACCTCGGTCTCTACGACGAGGTGCGAGAAGAGCTGGCGGCTGCCGGCAAGTCCCTCTCGGAACTCGAGGAGTTTGAGTACGAGCCATCGCTCGGCAACGGCGGCCTCGGCAGGCTCGCCGCATGCTTCGTCGATTCCTGCGCCACGCTCGGTCTTCCGGCCGACGGCGTCGGACTCGCCTACCACTGCGGCCTCTTTCGCCAGAGCTTCAGCGACCACAAGCAGTACGAGTCGCCGGACTACTGGCTCAAGTGGGGCCAGGAAAGCTGGATGAGAAACACCGGCCGCCACTACACCGTGAGCTTTGGCGGCTTTGACGTGACGTCCACCCTCTACGAGATCGACGTCACGGGCTACGGCAGCAAGTGCGATCGTCTTCGCCTCTTTGACGTGGACTCCGTCGACGAGCGCGTGATTCACAACCGCATCCAGTTTGACAAGGGACAGATCGCCAAGAACCTCACGCTCTTTCTCTATCCTGACGACTCCGACGAGCAGGGGCGCNTTCTNCGCGTCTATCAGGAGTACTTCATGGTGAGCAATGCCGCCCAGCTCGTCCTCGATGAATGCGTCGATCGTGGCAGTAACCTCCACGATCTTGCCGACTACGCCGCCATCCAGATTAACGACACTCACCCCACGATGGTCATTCTCGAGCTCGTACGCCTGCTCGGGGAGCGTGGCATCGAGCTTGACGAGGCTCTCGACATCATCGCGAAGGTATGCAGCTACACCAACCACACCATCCTCGCGGAGGCGCTCGAAACCTGGCCGGCGTCCTATCTCGAGCACGCGGTCCCTCAGCTCATGCCCATCATACGAAAGCTCGACGAGCGCGTGCGTGCGACCTATGACGAGTCGTTCGTGCAGATCGTGGACGAGTGGGACAACGTTCACATGGCCAACATCGACATTCACTTCTGCCATTCCGTGAACGGCGTCGCGGCCCTTCANACGGAGATTCTCNAGAANACCGAGCTCGCNCCCTTCTATANGATCTANCCCGAGAAGTTCAACAACAAGACGAACGGCATCACCTTCCGTCGTTGGCTCGTCGAGTGCAACCCGGAGCTTGCAAGGCTCATCAGCTCGAGGATCGGTGAGGGCTGGAAGACGAACGCGGACGAGCTCGAGGGCCTTCTCGCCTACCTTGACGACGAGGGCTTTCTGCACGAGCTGGTCCAGGTAAAGGGCCATGGAAAGAGGCGCTTCTCCGACTGGCTCCAAACCCACCAGGGCACGAGGATCAATCCTGACTCAGTCTTTGACGTACAGGCAAAGCGTCTCCACGAGTACAAGCGCCAGCAGCTCAACCTCCTTTGGGCGATTCGAACCTACCTTGACATCAGGTCGGGCAAGCTGCCCGAGCGTCCCGTCACGGTGATTTTTGGCGCCAAGGCCGCGCCGGCCTACACCATCGCCAAGGACATCATCCATGCCATCATCTGCCTGGGCGACGTCATCGCGGCGGACGCGGACGCAAGCGACCATCTCAAGGTCGTCATGATCGAGAACTACAACGTCACGGCCGCCGAGAGGCTCATTCCCTCGGCGGACATCTCCGAGCAGATCAGCCTTGCCTCCAAGGAGGCCTCGGGCACGAGCAACATGAAGTTCATGCTCAACGGTGCCGTGACGCTCGGCACCATGGACGGGGCCAACGTCGAGATCGCCGACCTCGTGGGAGAGGGCAACGTCTATTCCTTCGGTGCCTCCTCCGACGAGGTGATTGCCCACTACCAGCACGGTGACTACGATCCTAGGGCCTACTACTCAGGCGACCGCACGCTGGCCGCTGCCGTGGACTTTCTGACCGGTCCCGAGATGCTCTCCGTGGGTGACGAGGAAAACCTCTCGCGCCTCAAGAACGAGCTTCTCGACAAGGACTGGTTCATGACCTTCCTCGACTTCGCGGACTACTGCACGACCAAGGACAGGATGCTGGCCGACATGACCGACGAGCGCGCGTGGGCACGGAAGTGCCTGGCGAACATCGCGAAGGCCGGATACTTCTCGTCCGACCGCACGATCGCGCAGTACAACTCCGACATCTGGCACCTCACGCCCGACGCCCGGTAGCTTCACGCCCCATCTCAGCCCTGCCGGCCCTCTAGAGGACCTTCTCGTAGAGGCGAAACCACGGCAGGCCGTATTTCTCATATCCGAGGCTCACGGTGTCGACGTAGGAGAACCCCGCCTTCTCGTAGAGACGGCAGGCGGGCTCGTTGTCCGCGACGACGTCGAGCCTGACGGCCAGGTCGCCCTCGAGGCGTGCGTACCCCTCGGCGTGATCGAGCAGGGCGAGACCCACTCCCCTGCCGAGAAACGTCGGCGCCACGGCAAGCGTGAACACCAGGAGCGTATGGTCGTAGTCATCAGGCGATGACCAGCTTGCCTGGGAGTAGCCAGCTTCCGGCGTGTGCCCGAGCACCATCGTGCCCGCGAGATCGCCATCAACCACGGCGACGTAGAGCTCGTCCGCCTTGCATGCCCTCATGGCATCGGCCTGCGTCGGATACGTGTCGCGCATCCAGTGCGGATAGTTGTGCGTCGCCTCCAGATGGGCGATGACGTCCTCGTAGAGCTTCGACACGCCATCGACGTCCGCAGGCGTGGCGGGTCTCACGCATATGTTCATCGGCACTTCCTCCAACGTGATGGCACCCGGCTACCAGACGAGCATGTCCTCGCCGATGTCGCGAATCGTCGCAGCACCACACATCTCCATGGTGTCTCGGAGCTCGTCCGCAAGCTGGGCGAGATAGTNCTTGGCACCCTGCTTCCCGTCNCCNTAGATCGCCACGACGAAGGGGCGCGCCATGAGGACGGCCTGGGCGCCGAGGGCGAGCGCACGAAAGACGTCCAGACCACTTCTGATGCCACCGTCGACGAGGATGCTCACATCGCCCGAGACGTCCGCCGCAATGTCGAGAAGGACCTCGGCTGTCGAGGGTACGCCATCGAGCACACGACCACCGTGGTTCGAGACGATGATGGCATCCACGGCCGCATCCACGGCCTTCTCGGCCACGTGTGACGACATGACGCCCTTGAGGATGAAGGGGATGTCCGCAGCGTGGCACTGATCCGCGATCTCGCGGAGCTGTCCCACGTCCTTGTAGCCGGCAGGCGGTTCCTGCCCCCTGAGGAAGGGCAGGCCGGCGGCATCGATGTCCATGGCGATGGCAGCGGGCTTCACTCGAATGGCGGCATCGAGCTTTTCCTGGACGACCTCCATCGACCATGGCTTGATCGTGGGGACGCCCGCCCCGCCGAGAGTGTCCATAACCTGCAGGGACCCGAGCATGATGGACGCGTCGACCCCGTCGCCGGTGAAGGCGAGCGTGCCTGCCTCCTGCGCGGCGCACAGCGCGTATCGGTTGTACTCGACCGTGTCGTACTTGTCGCCGTAGTGGCGGTTGACGTCGCCTACGGGTCCGATGAGGACGGGAACGGAGAGCTCGCGTCCGAGGACCCTCGTGCGCGTGGATGCCTCGAACGCAGCATGCACCGGATCGGTGCGGAGCAGAACGGCGTCCCATGCCTCGAAGTTACGCATGGCCACATGACCCCTGCCCTTGGCGCCCGGGCCGGGTATGGACGCGCCGCAGCCCCGTCCGTCGCAGATGGGGCACGCCTTGCAGTACGGACCCATGCCGCCACGCGCCGCGGCGGCGAGCTCAGGGTAGTTCACGGTGCCTCCTACGCGCGTTGGGGGATGACCTTGTCTGCGAGCCAGCCCGAGACCTCGGACAGGGCGACGTCGGTGCGCTCGCCCGTGACGCGATCCTTTACCTCGGCCGTGCCGTTCTTTACGCCGCGCCTTCCGAGGATGACCTGATAAGGCAGGCCGATGAGGTCCGCGTCGGCAAACTTGACCCCTGGGCGCTCCTTGCGGTCGTCGAGGACGACCTCGACCCCCCTAGAGATGAGGTCGCCTGCGATGCCGACACCGGCCTCCCACACCGTGTTGCCGTCGGCGACGTCGAGCGGAATGACCTCGACCTCATAGGGCGCCACGCAGACGGGCCAGCAGATGCCCGCGTCGTCGTGATGCTGCTCGACGACGGCCTGCATGGTGCGGCCCACACCGATGCCGTAGGAACCCATGAGGAAGGGCTGCTCGTCGCCGTTCTCGTTGGCGAACGTGGCGCCCATCGAGGTGGAGTACTTCGTGCCGAGCTGGAAGACCTGCCCGACCTCGATGCCGCAGGCATGGCCCAGCGGCCTGCCGCAGGTGGGGCACCTGTCGCCCTCCTTGACGGTGATGACGTCAACCCAGTCATCTATCTCAAAGTCGCGTCCCGGCTTTGCATGGACGTAATGGTAGTTGTGCTCGTTCGCGCCGATTGCCCACCACTGGGAGTCGCGAAGGGAGGCATCGGCGCAGACGCGAACGCCCCCGGGCAGGCCGATCGGCCCCATGAAGCCCTTTACGAGACCGAATTCCACGATCTCATCGTCGGTCATCATGCGATAGGAGCCAAAGACGTGCTCGGCCTTGATCTCGTTCATGTCGTGATCGCCGGGAACGAAGCACACGACGGGCCTTCCGTCGCCGTCTACGAGCGCGAGCGCCTTGCGCGTCCCCGCCTCGGGAACGTTGAGGAAGGCGGCAAGGTCTGATATGGTTCCGCAATCGGGCGTCTCGACCTTCTCGAGGGTGCCCGACTCGCCGTCAACGAGGTTGATGGTCGCCGTGGCGGCCTCGACATCCGCCGCAAACCCACAGCCATCGCAGTAGACGAGCTCCGCCTCGCCCGCACCGGCAAGGGCCATGAACTCGACGGAGGTGTCTCCGCCGATCTGCCCGGAGTCTGCCACGACAGGCAGGGCCTTGAGACCGACGCGTCGGCAGAAGTTGGCGTAGGCCTGCTTCTGGAGGTCGTAGCACTCCTGCAGAGACTCCTGCGTGGCCGAGAAGGAATAGGCGTCCTTCATGATGAACTCGCGGCTGCGCATGAGCCCGAAGCGTGGCCTGCGCTCGTCACGGAACTTGTCCTGGATGTGATAGAGCATGACGGGAAGCTGCTTGTAGGAGCGCAGCTCGTTGGTCACGAGGTCGGTGTAGGTCTCCTCATGGGTGGGGCCGAGCGCGTACTCGTGTTCATGTCGATCCGAGATGCGCATGAGCTCGGGACCGTAGACGTCCCAACGACCGCTCTTGCGCCAGAGGTCGGCGTCGGTGAGAATCGGCGTCATCATCTCCTGGCAGTCGATCTGCTCCATCTCATCGCGAATCACGGCCTCGATCTTCTGGATGGAGCGCCAGGCGAGCGGAAGATACGAGTAGAGNCCGGCGGCNCCACGCCGAATCATGCCGGCGCGGAGCAGGAGCTTATGGCTGGCAAGCTCCGCCTCGACCGGATCCTCCTTGATCGTGGGTGCGTAGAGCTTGCTCATCTTCATGTACTGTCTCAACGTGGGTCCTTCCTCGGGTGCGACCAAACGTACGAATTCTACGGCAAGAGCGTGTCGTAGACGTTACGAGAAGCGTTGATTGATTTCTTCGAAGAGGGCGTCGACCAGCTGGTCCTCGGAAACCTTGCGCACCGCCTCGCCGCCCACGAAGATGACGCCCTGGCCACGCCCGCAGGCGATGCCGATGTCCGCGCTGCGCGCCTCGCCCGGTCCGTTGACGACGCAGCCCATGACCGCCACCGTGATGGGGGCGCGCACGCACCGAAGCCTGCGCTCGACATCCTCCGCGATCGCGATCATGTCCACTTCGGTGCGACCACAGGTGGGACAGCTNACGAGCTCGGGNCGCAGNCGACGCATGCCGAGNGCGGAGAGGAGNTCCCATGCGACGTTGACCTCCTCGACGGGGTCTGCCGTGAGGGAGAGGCGCATGGTGTCGCCGATGCCCTCTTCGAGGAGGATGCCCACGCCCGCCGCATTCTTGACGGTACCCTGCTGGAGCGTGCCGGCTTCGGTGACGCCTACGTGCAGGGGCACCTGTGGAAGCGCGGCCGAGAGAGCGCGGTAGGTCTCGAGCGTCGTGACCACGTCATGTGCCTTCGCAGAGACCACGATGTCAGAAAAGCCACGCTCGTGGAAGTGGTTGACGAACGACACCGTGGAGTCCACGAGCTTCTGCGAGAGCGTGAGTTCCGGCCGGGCGTCGACCTCTGGATCGAGCGACCCCGCGTTGACCCCGATTCGAATGGGTATGCGCGCCTCGCCCGCCTCGTCGATGACCTCGTCCACACGATCCCACGACCCCACGTTGCCGGGATTGATGCGCAGGCCCGCCGCCCCTCGGCGTGCGGCCTCGAGGGCGAGTCTGTGATCGAAGTGGATGTCCGCGATAACGGGAAGCGGCGACTCGGCGCAGATGCGCTCGAAGCCGTCGAGGGCTGCGGAGCTTGGGATGGCCACGCGGATGATCTCGCAGCCCGCCTCGGCGAGTCCTTTGATCTGTCTGAGCGTCGACGGGGCATCGGAGGTCTTCGTCGTGCACATCGACTGCACGGACACCGGCGCACCGCCTCCGATGGTGACACCGCCCACGTTCACGGGACGCGTGAGAGAACGCGCGGGGACGGGCCTATCGATGCTTCCCATACGTACCTAGCCAATCACAAATCGAACGATATCGTTTCTCAGCACGACGATAAAGATAAAGAGGAAGAAGGCAAGCCCGGCGTAGCCGATGATGGTCTGCACCCTCATCGAGAGCTGGCGACGCATGAGGGCCTGGATGATCTCGACGAGCATCTTTCCACCATCGAGCGGCGGGATGGGCAGAAGGTTCATGAAGCCGAGCGACATCGAGATGACGGCGCAGAAGAGTACGAGCTCGAAGGCACCGGCAGAGGCGGCCTCCGATGCCATGACGGAGATGCCGACGATGGAAGAGGACTGGTTGAGCACGTCCATGGTCTGCGTGGGCACTATCAGCTTGACGACGTACGAGGCATAGAAGGCAGCGTAGCTACAGGCGTATTCGGCCGACTCCACGATGGTCGGATGGTAGGTCGTCGTCGACGCAGAGATGCCGAGGAGGTCGACGGCCTGACCGTCGGGAAGGTCCACCGTGGTCGTGTGCTCCACGCCGCCGCGCTCATAGGTGAGATCGAAGTCGGTGCCGGAGTCAAGATAGGTGCCGAGGTCGGCGACGAGATCGTCCCAGGTGGAGACAGACGTTCCGTCGATGGACGTGATGACGTCTCCGGCCTCGAGACCGGCCGCCTCTGCGTAGGAGCCCTCGGTCACGCCACCGAGCTGACTCGAGTTGACCGATACGTCGACGCCCTGGATGGAAAGTCCCGCCATGATGATGACGATTGCGAGCACGAGGTTGACGAGGGGGCCGGCGACGAGCATCACGAAACGCTTCCAGAAGCCCGTTCCAAGATAGGTGTGGGAGCGCTCTCGGGTGAGAAGCTCATCGTCCGACACGTCGGTCTCGCAGGGTGCGCCCGCCTCCGTGACATCGCCAGAGGAGAAGTCATGCCCGCGGTCGTACTCGGTGAGGAGGTTCGCATCGCGGCGGAGCGTCTCGTAGACAAGAGGAAGCTCATCTCGCTCCTTGCGGCTAAGTCCCTCGGGACCTTGGTCCTGTCGAATGCTCGCCCAGTCGCAGAGGGTGTCGAGGAGACTTACGGCCTCATCGGGGGTGCAGCCGATGTCGTCGGCCACCTCCTCGACGCTTGCGCGCCCGCGTCGCGTGACGCTGCCGAGCGCAGGTGCCAGAAGCGGGTTGTCATCGCCCTCCATGCCGCATATGCGCGTATAGCCGCCAAGCAGGATCGGCGTCACGCCGACCTCGGTGCCGTACTTCTCGCTTTTGTGAGAGAGGCGCACGCGACAGGGCATGCCAAGGAAGAACTCGGTCACGCGCACGTGAAACGCACGCGCAGCCAGATAATGCCCGCCCTCGTGAACGAAGACGAGCACCGAAAGGACGAGAANNCCCCAGAAGANGGCGGAGACAACGCTCAGGATGGAGCTCAACGGGCAACCTCCGAAAGAATCGAGCTGGCCAGCTCCCTNGAACGCGCNTCGACCTCGGANAGCTGCTGNAGNGTCTCTACCCTCTCGAAGCTCGTGGCATCCATCACGTGGCTGACGATACGCTCGATATCGAGAAAACCACAGACTCCCCTACGGAAGGCGAGATTTGCCACCTCGTTCGCGGCATTGAGCGCACAGGGCAGGGTTCCACCCGCTCGACCCGCCTCCTTGGCAAGGGAGAGGCAGCCGAAGGTGTCCTCGTCGGGCTCGCCNAACGTGACGGGGCTCTCCGAGCACCAGTTGATGCGCCTGTGGACGGGCGTCTTCCATCGCTCGGGATAGCTGAAGGCATACTGTATGGGAATGCGCATGTCGGAGATGCCGAGCTGNGCCTTGACCACGCCGTCGTTGAACTCGACCATCGAGTGGATGCGGCTNTGNCGCTGGATGAGGACGCGCACGGAGTCAATGGGAAGCGAGAACAGGTGATGGGCCTCGATGACCTCGAGCCCCTTGTTCATGAGGGTGGCCGAATCGATGGAGATCTTGTCACCCATGTTCCAGGTGGGGTGAGCGAGCGCATCGTCGGCGGTCACACGCTTGAGGGCGTGGCGGCTCATGCCAAAGAACGGGCCTCCCGAGCAGGTGAGCCAGATGCGGTAGACGTCCTCGATACGCTCCCCGGTGAGGCACTGAAAGATCGCGCTGTGCTCGGAGTCCACGGGAATGAGACTGCCGGGCCTGGTGAGCGGCATGAGGAGGTCTCCACCGACGACGACGGACTCCTTGTTGGCATAGGCGAGGACCTTGCCCGCCCTGAGCGCGGAGTATCCCGCGCCGATGCCCGCAAAGCCCACAAGCGCGTTGACCACGACGTCGACGTCGGGGAGCATGCCGAGCTCCGAGACGGCCTTGAGACCGAACCGGAGGTCGCAACGTGGGTCGAGCGCCTCGAGAACAGGGTCGTTCGCATGCGCGGGGTCGGCGACGACGACGTGGTCGACGCAGAACTCGCGAGCGGCGGAGACGAGCTTGTCTGTCGAGACGTTGACCGAGAGGGCCGTAACCTTGATCTTGTCGGAATGCTCGCGGCACACGTCGAGCGTCTGCTTTCCGATGGAACCAGAGCAGCCGAGAATGGCCACTCGGATAGGATACTCACGCTCGCACGTGGCTGGCTTGGCATCGAAGATGCTCACCGTAGGCCTCCGATCAGTAGAACGAAGTATGCGACCATGCACCCAAAGAGCATCGAGTCCGATCNGTCGAGCAGNCCNCCGTGACCNGGCATGAANTNNCCCGAGTCCTTGACGCCCACCCCGCGCTTGATGCGAGACTCGAAGAGGTCGCCGAAGATGCCCGCAAGCCCGACGAGCACGCCGGCGAGGACGCTCATGGGGATGGAAAGGGTATCGATTCCGAACACGGACATGAGCACCCANANGACNATGGANGCGNCNAGACCGCCGAAGAGGCCCTCCCAGCTCTTTTTGGGAGAGATTCTGGGGGCCAGCTTGTGGCGACCGATGCGCGATCCCACGAGATAGGCGCAGGCGTCGTTTGCCCAGATCGAGAGCACGGCACCAAGCACGAGATAGCCTCCGGGAAAGCCGACCTCCATGTCTCTGATGAAGACGACGCTCGAGAACATGAGCGAGGTGTATATGGGCCCAAAGACCGTTGCCGCGACGTCGGCGACGTTTGCGCGCGGAGTGAAGACAAACCAGATGCCACAGGCGAAGACGAGGATGAAGGTGAGCAGCAGCACGCCATCCATCCCGGCAAAGTGCGCCGCAAGCGGGAAGACGGCCGCAGCCGTGAGTCCGAACGTCTCGTTGGGCATTCTGCCGCCGAGCCTGCACATGCGAAAGAACTCCGAGCAGCAGAGCCATGCCATGGCGGCGACGAGCAGAGCCGTGGGCATATGTCCGAGAAGGAAGCACCCAACGACGACAATGGCGTAGATGACACCCGAGGTCGTGCGCGTGAGGAGCTTTTCGACGCCACCGCGGGCCCTTTGGCCCCTGAGGTTGCCCTCGGCTCGCTGCCCCTCCTTGGCATTGCGCCAGCGCTCGAGGCGTTCGATGCCTCGATCGATGCTCATGGGGTTCCGGGGAGTCCTCGCAGGTTTTGCGTGGCCCTTTTCTGGCCTGTCCTCGCTACTCACCTTGAGCTCACTCCCCCGAAGCGACGGCTGCGACCCTGATAGCTCCTCACGGCGCGAAGCATCTCCCAGCGGGAGAAGTCCGGCCAAAGCGTGGACGTAGCGTAGAACTCGGCGTACGCGAGCTGCCAGAGCAGGTAGTTCGAAAGCCTGAGCTCGCCAGAGGTCCGGATGAGAAGGTCCGGATCAGGCAATCCCTCGGTGTAGAGTCTCGAGGACACAAGCCGCTCATCGATGGATTCCGGATCGATCATGCCATCCTGAACGTCCTTCGCGACGCTCCGAACGGCACGGGTGAGCTCTGCCCTCGAGCCATAGTTCACGGCAAGCGCGAAGGTCATGCCCGTATGNCCCGNGGTCTNGTCNAGCCCCTCCTGAAAGACGTCGTACGTCTCCTTGGGCAGCGCATCGAGGTCGCCAAAGAAGCGCAGGCGCACATTCTCCTGGTCAAAGAGGGGCAACTCGTCGACGAGCGTGGTCGCGAAGAGGTGCATGAGCATGTCGACCTCGTGCTGGGGGCGCCTCCAGTTCTCGGTCGAGAAGGCGTAGGCAGAGAGAACGTCGATACCGAGCCGCACGCTGGTCGTCACCGTCTCCCTCAGAGAGGCGACGCCCGCGATGTGACCCTCCGAGCGATCGAGTCCACGAGCCTGCGCCCAGCGACCGTTTCCGTCCATGATGATGGAGACGTGACGCGGGATGCGAGCCATGTCGATGTCGGCGAGCGATATGTCGGAAGGTGCCTCCGAGAAGTACTCGCCGAGCTTTNTCNNATCGACGTCCACCTAGATCTCCATGACCTCGGCGGTCTTGGACTTCAGCATCTCGTCGATCTTGTCGACATAGGAGTCGGTGATCTTCTGCACGGACTTCTTCTCGCGGGTCTGCTGGTCCTCGGGAAGCTCCTCGTCCCTCTCGATCTTNGCATTGACGTCNCGGCGNGCGTTGCGAATCGAGANNCGCGCCTCCTCGGCCATCTTGTTGCACTCCTTGACGAGCTCCTTGCGCCTCTCCTCGGTGGGCTTGGGGAAAGGCAGGCGAATGCACACACCGTCGTTCGACGGCGTGATGCCGAGGTCGGATGACTCGATGGCCTTCTCGATGCTCTTGAGGGANGACTTGTCCCAGGGCTCGATGACAAGCATGGTGGCCTCGGGGACCTTCACGCCGGCAAGCTGCGTGATAGGGGTGGACTGGCCGTAATAGTCGACCTTGATCGGGTCGAGGATGTGCGGATTAGCACGACCGGTACGCACGCGGGAGAAGTTCCCCTTGAGCGAATCGATGCACTTGTCCATNTGCTTCTTGGCNGAATCGGTATACTCGCTCATGCTACTGCTCCTCATCGACGACGGTCGTTCCTACGAGCTCTCCACCGATCGCCCTCGCGAAGACGCCATTCTGCCCCATGTCAAAGACCATGATCGGCATCTTGTTGTCCTGGCAGAGCGCGGTGGCGGTCGCGTCCATGACCTTCAGGCCACGGGCGAGGACGTCTTTGTAGGTAATGGTATCGAATTTCTTCGCGTCGGGATGAGAGACCGGGTCAGCGTCATAGATGCCGTCGACCTTGGTGGCCTTCATGAGAACCTCGGCATCTATCTCGCAGGCGCGCAGGGCAGCCGCGGTATCGGTCGTGAAGTAGGGGTTTCCCGTGCCGGCGGCATAGATCGTGACACGGCCCTTCTCGAGGTGACGGATCGCGCGGCGACGGATGTAGGGCTCGGCAATCTGCCGCATCTCGATGGCGCTCATGACGCGGCAGTCCATGTCGTTGCGCTCGAAGCAGTCCTGCAGGGCGAGGGAGTTGATGACCGTGGCCAACATGCCCATGCTGTCGCCCTGGGCGCGATCCATGCCCGCGGCGGCACCCTGAAGACCACGGAAGATGTTTCCGCCGCCGACGACGATGGCGATCTGCACGCCATTCTCCCAGACGGGCTTGATCTCATCCACCAACCTCTGGGGAACAGCCGGATCGATTCCGTACTGCTGGTCCCCCATCAATGCCTCTCCAGAGAGCTTGAGAAGCACGCGTTTGTACTTGTAACTCGTCAAATCCAGCCTCCCTACCGCCAGGCGGCCCATCAGCGAACACGCCTTGGCACCCAATGAATTCTATCAGAGCCGACCCGCGTACCCTCACGGTTCTGGCAAGCGCCCAAGCTCTGCATATGAGTGGGGCCGACACCCGAAGGGGTCGGCCCCACGAAATACGCTGAGTACCGAACTACTCGCCGAAGCTGTAACGAACGAAGGACTTGATGGTGATGTTGCCACCGCAGGACTTGGAGATCTTCTTGGCGAGATCGGAGATCGTGATGGAGGAGTCCTTGATGAAAATCTGCTCAGAGAGGACGTACTCCTTGTAGTACTTCTCGAGCTTGCCGACGGCCATGCGCTCCTGGATTTCCTCGGGCTTGCCCGACTCGGCCGCCTGGGCCATGTAGATGGCCTTTTCGCGAGCGATGGTCTCCTCGGGAACGTCCTCGCGGCGCGCGGCGACCGCAGCGGCGGCGGCAACCTGCATGGCGACGTCATGCGCGAAGACCTTGAACTCGTCGTTCTGGGCGACCTCGGCGTTGTCGAGCTCGAAGACGCAGATGTCGGCAAGCTTACCACCGAGGTGGATATAGCTGGANAGAGCGCCGTTGTCCGCAGAGACGCGCTGGAAACGGGCGANCTTCATGTTCTCGCCGATGACGTGAATCATCTCCGTGAGCTCGTCGGCGACGGTGGCGTTGGCCATCGGGCAGGCCTTGAGGGCGTCCACGTCAGAGGGATTGAACTCTGCGACGACCTTTGCGAGGTCGGTCGCGAAGCCAGTGAACTTGGGGTTGGTGCCCACGAAGTCGGTCTCGCAGGTNAGNTCGAGGATGGCNCCNGTCTTGGAGTCATCGGNGATGTAGATGGCGATGGTGCCCTCGTTGGTGTCGCGGCCGGCACGCTTAACGGCCTTGGCGACGCCCATCGTACGAAGGATGTCAACGGCCTTCTCGATGTCGCCATCAGCCTCGACGAGCGCTTTCTTGCATTCCATCATGGGCGAGTCAGTCATCTCGCGGAGCTGCTTGACGAGTGCGGCGCTAACCTGTGCCATGGTATGCCCCTCCTTTGGGGTCGAAGGTTCGAGGGTCGTGTGCCTACTCGGCCGCAGGCGCCTCGGGGGTTGAGGGGGTCTCGGCAGAGTCGGTGGTAGCAGGTGCCTCGACCGCGACGGGGGCGTCGGCGACCATTTCCTCGGCAGTGATCTGCTCCTCGCCGGTCCCGGCGAGGATTGCGTCGGCAACGAGGTCGCACATGAGGGAGACAGAGCGGATGGCGTCGTCGTTCGCGGGGATGCCGAAGTCGATGACGTCAGGGTCGGAGTTGGTGTCGAGAAGACCGATGACGGGGATATGCAGGCGGTTTGCCTCGCGCACCGCGATCTCCTCGCGCTTGGTGTCCACGACGAAGATGGCCTGCGGGAGGGTGGTCATGTCTCGGGCACCACCGAGGTTCTTCTGGAGCTTGTCGAGCTCCTTGGTGAGGAGTGCCTGCTCCTTCTTGGGGAGGGTCGCCATGCGGCCATCCTCGACCATGGCCTCGAGCTCCTCCATGCGGGTGATGCGGGAGCGCATGGTCACGAAGTTGGTGAGCATGCCGCCGAGCCAGCGCTGGTTGATATAGGGCATCTTGCAGCGAGCGGCTTGGGTGGCGATGGGCTCCTGGGCCTGCTTCTTGGTGCCCACGAAGAGGACGGAGCCACCCTTGGAGGCGGTATCCCTGAGGAAGGTGTATGCCTTGTCGGCACCGAGGATGGTCTGCTTGAGGTCGAGGATGTAGATGTTGTTGCGCTCGCCGAAGATGTAGGACTTCATCTTCGGGTTCCAGCGACGAGTCTGGTGACCGTAGTGGCACCCGGCGTCGAGAAGGGTCTGGATGGTAATCTTTGCAGCCATGTGTAACCTCCTGTGGTTGGTCCTCCGCGTGATGTCATCCCCTTGGTCGACCACCCAGAACCTGGCTTTGTCCTGGGCACCACAGTCGAAGGGTCGTCACGCGTGTGAGATGTGCCGCGCGGTAACGCGACATGCTGGGCTCGTGCACAGCAATTTAGAAGTATAGCAGGGAGAAGCTCATCACGTCGAGTGGGGTGTCGAGGTTTTTTCCTCCATGCTTCCTGCATCGGACCTTGGGTGCGCCTGCCTCGTCGCCTGCTTGAGCCTCTCCACGGAGAGGTGTGTGTATATCTGAGTGGTGGAGAGGCTCTCATGACCAAGGAGCTCCTGAACCGTGCGAAGATCCGCACCCCCCGAGAGAAGCTCCGTCGCAAACGTGTGGCGCATGGCGTGCGGGGTGAGCGAGGGATCGAGGCCCGCGAGGCTCACGTGCTCCTCGAAGCGCGTGCGGAGGGCATCGGCCGTCATCCGCGCCCCTCGTGCGGAGAGAAAGAGGGCTCGCGTGGGGCGTCCGCGTCTCTGGGCGGCGGCGAGAATCGGGCGCGAATCGTCGAGGTAGCGTCGAACCCAGTCGAGCGCCATATCGTAAAGCGGCACTATTCGCTCCTTCGACCCCTTGCCGAAAAGCCTGACCTGGCCACACCGCATGTCAACCGAGCCCAGGTCAAGTCCAGAAATCTCCGAAATGCGCGCACCGCACGCATACAGGAGCTCAAGGAACGCACGGTCGCGGATGCCTGGCGCGCTGTCATCGCAGGTGGCGAGAAGAGCGCGCACGTCATCGTCGGTCATGGTCGCGGGAAGCGACTTGGCCACCTTCGGACTCGCAAGGGCATCCGCCGGGTCGACCTCGGTCACCCCCTCGGAGGCGAGCCACNTGTACAGGTCGCGTATGGCCGAGAGATGCCTGTTGGTCGTGCGTGCGGAGTACCCGGCGCGCGAGAAGTCCGCAAGATATGAACGAAGCTCTCGATGACTCACGGCAAGGGGATCGATTCCTTCGCGACGCGTCCAAGCGCAGTAGCCGTGGAGATCCGCGCCGTACGCCCGTACCGTGTTGGGCGAGAGGTTGCGTACCGTGGTGAGATAGCCTAGAAAATCGCCGACATGACGCTCGAACTCATCCTGTCTGGCAAGACGTCCCTCGACCTGCCCCGCTCCCCCGACGGCATCATCCACGAGCCTATTCATCGCCCTCGCAGCAGAAGACGTCAGGACGCGACGAGAGGTACCCATCGAAGTCGTGTCGCGCGCGCTCGGAGAGGCGCGCGCGACGCTCGTCCTTCTTGCGGGGNGNGTCGGNAAGCGGNGGNAGGATNCCGAAGTTGACGTGCATGGGTTGGTAGTCCGAGGTGGCCGGGTCGGTGGCATAGGCGACGAGCGAACCAAGAGAGCCGGTGGGTGGCAGCGCGACCGCGTCTTTGCCGGAAAGCTCGGCGTAGGTGTTGAGGGCGGCGAGGAGACCCGAGGCGATGGCCTCGACATAGCCCTCCGTTCCCGTGATCTGCCCCGCGAGACGGACGTATGTACCTGGCACGGCAAAGGTTTTGTCGAGCGCGTGCGGAGAGTCCACGAAGGAGTTGCGATGCATGACGCCATAGCGAAGAAACTCAGCCTCGGAGAGACCGGGGATCATGCGAAAGACCCTCCTCTGCTCCGGCCAGGTGAGGTTGGTCTGAAAGCCCACGAGGTTATACGAGGTGCGCATCGGATTCTCCGCGCGAAGCTGGACCGCCGCCCACGGTCGCCTTCCCGTACGCGGGTCACTGAGACCCACGGGCTTGAGGGCACCGAACCTGATGGAGTCATGACCCGTGCGGGCGACCTCCTCTATGGGCTGACAGGCGCAGAAGAGGTCCGTCTGCTCGAAGTCGCGGGAGATCACGCGCTCCGCGCCGAGGAGAGCCTCCATGAAGGCGTCGTATTCGTCGCGCTCCATGGGACAGTTGAGGTAGTCACCCGTTTCTCCCTCGCAATAGCGCGACTGCTCGAAGACGACCGAACGGTCAAGGCTTTCGGCATCTACGATGGGAGCGGCCGCATCGTAGAACGACATGCGCTCTCCGCCCACAAGGTCGGAGATCGCCTCGAATAGGTCATCCGAGCAGAGGGGGCCCGCCGCGATTACGACGTGCCCCTCAGGTATGGCGACGGCCTCGCCGCGAACGACCTCGACGAGGGGGTTCGCCTCGATCGCCTCCGTCACCCTGCGGGAGAACTCCGTGCGGTCGACGGCAAGTGCACCTCCGGCAGGTACGGCGCACTCACGGGCGATTGTCAAAAGACAGCTGCCCATGCGCTCGAGCTCGCGCTTGAGGAGNCCTGCGGCNCTATCGGGCTTNGTGGACTTGAGGGAGTTGGAACAGACGAGCTCGGCGAAGAGGTCCGTATGGTGCGCGGGCGACTGGTGCACGGGCCGCTGCTCCACGAGCCTCACCCGCACGCCTCGACGCGCGAGCTGCAGCGTACACTCGCTTCCCGCAAGTCCCGCGCCGATGACGGTGACCCTCTCGTCCATGCCTCACCCCGTTGTCTCATCTTGAATCCCACTATCCATTTTCACCCAAGAAGTACTCTCGCGTCGGCGAATATCTACCATCGGGCAGTTTGACCACGATGCCACGAAGCTCGTAGTCGGTCAAGGTGTGCAGTAGGGTGAGAAGATCCTCGTTAAGACGTTCCGCGAGTTCGTCAGGCCTGCTAGGCGACGCCACGAGAGCGGACATCACCCTTCCCCGCGGTTCTCCCCTCGCCTCCTGCTTCGAGAATCTGGCAATGCCGTAATCGAGCGAGATCGCCAACTCAAGCGAGGGCTCGTCGGGTATCACACGCGCCCCCTCGACGATGAGCCTGTTGGTTCCGCTCGAGTTTGGCGAGAAGATGGAGCCGGGTATGGCATATATCGTGCGCTCGAGCTCCACGGCGGCGTCGGCCGTGGTCATCGTCCCCGACNTGGCTCCTGCCTCCACGACCACAAGACACTGGGAGAGCGCCGCGATGAGCGAGTTTCTCTTGGGGAAGGCGTAGCGTCTCGGACCCGTACCCCACCGCTCGACCGAGACGACCGCCCCGTCGCGAGCGACCGCGTCCTTGTAGACGTCGGTGGATGAGGCGGGATACACGACGTCCGCACCACATCCGGAGACGACGATCGTGCGGCCCCCAGCATCGAGGGCGGCCCTCGCGGCGGCATGGTCACAGCCCATGGCCCCACCCGAGACGACGATGACGTCGCACTCGGCGGCAACCCTGCCCGCCATCTCCGCCACGGCCATTCCGTAGGGAGTGGCCCGTCTGGCACCGACCACGGAGAGACATGGCTCTGACAACACGTCCAACGATCCGCAACCGTAAAGCAGCTCGGGCGGGGCGGCAAGATCGCATAGCATGCCGGGATACTGCGGGTCCCCTCTTCGGAGCTCCCATGCTTGTGATGACATCCTCACTCCTCACGCCGTTGACCGGGACCTGAAGCTGAGCGCCTCGGCGAGGTCGTCTCGGGTGACGAGTTCGTGCTCATGGATGTCTGCAACCGTACGCGCAACACGCGAGATACGTACGATGGCCCTTCCCCCGAGCTTGAACCTCGCAGCATATGACTCGAAGAATCCCCTGGCCTTTGGCTCGAGCCGCGCACGACAGACCTCTCCGCACGCAGAGTCGTCCTCTCGAGAGGCGCGCCACGAGCGGAACTCCCGCGCAGAGAGAACGACCGTCCTCATCTCCTCGGAGCTCATGCCCTCCCCTCCCTGNATNACCTTNGANGTCTCTGGTCTNGGAACATCGGTGACCACGTCGATTCTGTCCACGAGAGGCCCGCCCATGCGCGCCTGATAGGCGACCACCCTCGACTCGGGGCAGGTGCATGTCTTGTCTGGATCGCCGAAGTGTCCGCAGGGACAGGGGTTGGCCGCCGCGATAAGCTGAAAGTCACAGGGAAACGTGTAGGATCCATCCACCCTGACGATTCTCACCTCGTGCTCCTCGATTGGCTGACGAAGCGCCTGGAGGGCGCTCGTCTGGAATTCGGGCAGCTCGTCGAGGAAGAGAACCCCACGATGCGCGAGCGATATCTCCCCCGGCATCACGGGGCGGCCCCCTCCGACGAGGCCGCCCACGGAAACGGAGTGATGGGGTGCCCTAAACGGCCTTCTCGCCGCCAGCAGATCGTCAATCGGCTGCCCGGCAACCGAATGCACGAGCATTGCCTCCGCCGCCTCGTCGTCGGAGAGCGGAGGGAGGACGGTTGGGAGGCGTTTTGCCAGCATGGTCTTCCCTGCGCCNGGAGGNCCGACCATNAGCACNCCNTGGCCNCCTGCGGCNGCNATGACCAGNGCCTTCTTTGTNAGCTCCTGGTCTACGACGTCAGCATAGTCGAGTGCTGCCAGACCGGTCCGGGGACACTCCGGCCTCGTGGCAGACGGCTGCGTACGAAGCCTGCCCAGCCCGTCGAGACCCCCACGGAGCTGTGCCAGGGATGACAGTCCGAGGTTGTCGTCGCCATAGCTGCCCGGAAGAAACGACTCGGACGAGGTCACTACGCCAAGGCCGTCATTGCGCGCGGCAATGGCATAGGCGACTATCCCGCGAACAGGAGACACCGTCCCATCAAGGGCGAGCTCNCCCACGAAGAGGTGGTCACGGGTGACGGCAGGGTCCACCTGCCCCGTCGCGACAAGGATTGAGACGGCCATGGGCAGGTCGAAACCCGTACCTGACTTTCGCATCTCTCCAGGGGCGAGGTTGATGGTGACGTGCAGCCGCGGAATGGTGAACCCACACGCCCTGATCGCGCACCTCACCCGAGACCTCGCCTCGAGAATAGCCGAGTCGGGCATGCCCACGATGCTGAGCCCGGGTATTCCGCCCGACGCGCTGACTTCCACGCTCACGGGCACCGCCTCGATGCCCCTGATGGTTGCCGTGAAGATGGAGGCGCTCCCGTTAGGCATTGTCATCCCAGCTGAAGGCGCCTATGAGGTGGCGGAGCCGTGCCGTGCGCTCCGCAATGAGATTGATGGCGATGACGTCGAATCGAACGGATGACACGTGCGGGTGGTCGGCGAGGTACAGAAGCGCGAGACGACGATAGCGGCGCTGCTTCTTCGAATCCACGGCGAGCTCTGGCATGGTGTCGGCCTCCTCTTCGAGCGCGAGTCTCGTTTTGACCTCAAGAAGAACCGTCTCATCCTCGTCCTCTGCGATAATGTCGATCTCGCCCGCGTCGCACCTCCAGTTGCGGTCGACAAGAACATATCCACGCCTCTCGAGATACGAGGCCGCAAGGCTCTCGCCCTCGTCACCGATCTCTTTTGAGGTGTAGTCGCAAAGCGGCTTTCTGTCAGTGCTCCCCGATTCGCCGTCCGTTTGGCTGGCATCGTCCTCTCTGTCGGTCTCTCGCTCGACGTCCGCCTCGTCCTGACGTGCGTGGGTGGCGACGCGTTCGTAGTCCTCGGATTCCATGNGGTCCTCCTTGCTCGTGGTGTGCGGAACATGGAGGATGGCACTGTGACCTTTCCGAAAGCTGACGCCAGGCGCCAGGTCATCTGACAAGTATCTGACGGTTCAAACGTCCATTTTGTTCAATTGCCAGCTCTGTACGGCCAACTCGCATGCGAGTGCGAAGGGGTTCAGAAGTCAGCGATCAAAACAGGCTTGGCGTCTCGAGGAAGTTTCCACAAAACGAGGCCCTGTGGATGGGCGAGAGGCCCTTCTCGCGAATTGCGGCGATGTGTTCGGGTGAGGCGTATCCCTTGGACTCCGCCAGATGATACCCTGGATACTCGTCCTCGTAGGCCACCATCAGGGCGTCTCTCGTGACTTTGGCGACGATCGACGCCGCGGCGATGCAGGCAACGCGCGCATCGCCCTTCACGAGGGTTGTCTCTCTAGGGTGCACGTGCACGGGGTTTCCGTCGATGAGCACGCTGTCGGGCTCGATGCCGGCGTCGCGAATCGCTCCCGCCATGGCCATGCGAAGCGCGCAGGACATGCCCACCGCATCGATGGACTCAGCCTCCACGTGAGCGATTCCGACGGCCAGCGCGACGTCGGCGATACGCGCGGCGAGAATCTCGCGCTGGGCAGGCGTGAGCTGCTTGGAGTCGTTGACCCCCCAGACGATGGGGTCGTCTGGAAGTGCGACGGCGCCAACCGTAAGCGGGCCGGCGACGGCGCCACGCCCCACCTCGTCGACGCCGATGACAACCCCGTCGCCTCCGACCTCGTGCATGAGCGCATACATGCCCAGCACGCGATCGCGCTCCGCCCTCTCGCGGTCCATTCTGCGCGAGGCGACCTCGACGGCATGGCGAACCTGCTTGCGCGGATCCTCGGAGTAGCGCGTGATAAGGCCGCGCACCTCCTCCGCAGGCGCATCGCTAAGAAGCGCCACTATCTCGCGAGCCGTCGTTGGTCTCTGGTCTGGACTCATCATGCCGCCCCCTACACGCACCGTCACCCATGATAGCCTCATGATGACCTCTGGCCATCGGAGGACTTTCGTCATCTTCGCGTGAACGTCGAACCGGCAACGCGAGATATAAAAAACCGCCCCGAAGGGCGGTCTGCTNCTTCTGGTCNGACTAGCGCTTCTCGCGNATGCGCGCGGCCTTNCCGACGCGNTCNCGGAGATAGTAGAGCTTGGCGCGGTGGACGTCACCATGGCGCATGACCTCGAGCTTGGCAATCTTGGGGCTGTGCAGCGGGAAGGTGCGCTCAACACCCACGCCGAAGCTTATCTTGCGGACGGTGAAGGTCTCGCGAGAGCTGCCGCCGCTCATGCGGATGACATCACCCTGGAACACCTGCTCNCGGGTGCGNTCGCCNTCGACGATTCGATANTAGATCTTGACGTTGTCGCCTACGCGGACCTGAGGGATGTCCTCCCTGATCTGCTGACGCTCGATGGCGCGGATGTANTCCATTCTNTTCCTCATCTCTAGAGGTGCCGACGCAGAAGCGAGCGACACATAGGTTTGCACACGGGTGATGATTATAGGACCCCGAGCGCTCTATGACAAGAACCAACACAAGCTCTAAACGCAGAAGCCGATAACGACGCCTGCGGTGGAGTCAGCCTGGCCGAGCGAAGAGGGGTATCCCGACTCGTTTGCCTGATAGAAATAGCCGATGGCGTCGCTGCCGTCAACGGAGTACGGGTAAGGCGATCGGTACCACCATGGCCTGGAAGACCCGCGATAGGTGAGCGCGAGGGTGCCGGCCGCGTCCGAAGTCGAGGTGACGCCTTGCTGGGAGAAGTACTGGTACTGCCGCCCCTCTGCATTGAGCACGTCATCGTAGTCGGAGTACCAGCTGCCATAGTCGTGCGAGAACCACGACACGTCCCCACACACCTCGTGGGCGGAGAAGGCCCAGAGGGAGTCATCGGTCGTGGTGACGCTCGATGCGGCGCTCGTGAGACCTGTATTGTTGGTGAGCTTGGTCACGGGAACGATGACCGAGGCCATTTCTTCGGGCAGGAGCGAGCGGGCGGACTCCGACTCGAGCCAGGATCTGAGGGCCGACGCCGACCATCCGCCCGCACAGGACGGCGTCGCGCCCATGGGTTGCTCGGAAATCATGTACGCCATGAAGGTGAGCCCGGCAACGCCAGAGCCGTCGGCACGCCGGTCCTGTCTGATCCCGACGAGCTGGACGTAGGCGAGCGTGTTGTCCGAGAGCACGAGCTCCGTGGCATTGCCGATGATCGTCCCGGAGCTGTCACAGAGCCCGTATTTCGCCGCCATGGCGATTCCCTCCGCGTCCGAGGGAGCGGCGGCGATCTCCTGCGAGATGCCCTGAAGCTTCGCCCACGTAAGGCCCGCATAGGCCGTTAGCTCCGTCGTGCCTTCTGGAGCATCACCAGTGCTCTCCTGCGACTCTCCCTCGCCCGGCTTCGTGATGCCAAAGCTCGCAAGAAAGCTGTCGAGCTGATTGGTCGCAAGCAGGTAGATGCCGCTCACGCCTATGAGCGCAACGAGTATGGAAACGATGACGAGCATGACCGTCCCTGCGCCAACGCCCTCTTTTCTTGACATGATTCTCCCTTCTCAGCAGGACACGAGATGAGCGGATGCGTGAGAGCCTATGCTCCGTGGGAACTTGACGAGAGCTTCCACGACTTGGGGATCCTGAGATCCTCAAACATGCGAATGGCATAGCGGTCGGTCATGCCCGATACGAAGTCCGCCGCCTGTATCCCCGGCTCGTCCTCGTTATGGCGCCGGTACTCGTCGGGCACCTCGTCAATGTGGTGAACGAAGTAATCGAAGAGCTCCTCGATCATGAGGCTCGCCTTGGGCTCCTCGTACTTGGCGTCACCCGTGGTGTACAGGGATTCGAAAAGGAAGTGCCTCATGCTCATCATGGCATCCCACACCTCGGACGACATCGTGACATCACCTGCGAGGGAGCTCTCCGTCACTATGTCGCGCACCATGGTGTCGATGCGCTCGGAGGAACGGGGGCCAAGGAGGTCTCGCGCGTCTTTTGGGAGCATGTCCTCCGTGAGGATGCCGGCTCGCTCGGCGTCGTCAATGTCGTGGCAGACGTAGGCTATCCGATCCGCCCGCGCAACGACCCTTCCCTCGAGAGTCGCGGCCCTCAGATTGCCCTTGTGGCAACGTATGCCGTCGAGGACCTCCCAGGAGAGGTTGAGTCCGCGCCCGTCCTTCTCGAGGACCTCCAAGACTCGAACGCTCTGCTCGTTGTGCTGGAAGAGTGCCCTTCCCTGTTCGGAGCACGGGTCTATGCCGCGCTGACGAGCTATGGCACGCGAAAGAGCGCGCTCACCCTCGTGACCGAAGGGCGTGTGACCAAGATCGTGTCCCAGGGCGATCGCCTCGGTTAGGTCCTCATTGAGATCGAGGGCGCGAGAGATGGTGCGAGCGATCTGGGAGACCTCGAGGGTGTGCGTGAGACGCGTGCGATAGTGGTCTCCTTCGGGGGCGAGAAAGACCTGGGTCTTGTTGGCAAGGCGTCTGAAGCTCTTGCAGTGGAGGATTCTGTCGCGGTCACGTTGATAGCAGGGCCTCAGGTAGTCCTCCTCTTCGACGACGCGCCTACCTCGCGAGCCTGCGCTTCGTGCGGCGTGCGGGGAGAGCAGCCGCTCCTCGCGCAGCATCTGGTCACGCCTCGTCTCAATCTGCATGGACCTCACCCCCCGAAAGACCTCATAGACACTCTACAACAGAAAGAGGGAAGGAGCCCGAAAGCCCCTCCCCTCTCAAAAGACATGGGACAAGAAGCTACGCGAGCTTCTTTGCTCCGCCGTTCGCCTGGATCTTTGCCTGTGCGGCCGCAAGGCGGGCGATGGGCACGCGATACGGCGAGCAGGACACGTAGTCGACACCGAGGTCGTAATACATGTGAATGGACTCGGGATCGCCACCGGTCTCGCCACAGACACCGCAGACGATATTCGGGTTGCCGGCGTGACCGCCCTTGACGCCCATCTCGACCAGCTTGGCGACGCCCGCGTCAAGCGTGGCGAAGGGGTTGGTCTTGACGATCTTCTTGTCGAGGTACAGCGGCATGAACGCAGCCTCAACGTCATCACGGGAGAAGCCGAGGCAGGTCTGCGTGAGGTCGTTGGTACCAAACGAGAAGAAGTCGGCGTGACGGGCGATGTCCTCGGCCATGATGGCCGCGCGAGGGAGCTCGATCATGGTGCCGACGGGGATGTCGAGCTCGACGCCCGTCTCCTCGGAGACAGCCTTGACGTTCTCCTCGACGATGGCGCGCACGATCTCGATCTCGGCCTCGAAGCCGACAAGCGGGATCATGATCTCGGGCTTGGGGTTGAAGCCCTGCTTGATGAGGTCGGCGGTAGCGCCAGCGATAGCCTTCACCTGCATGACGTTGAGCTCGGGATAGACAAGTCCGAGGCGGCAGCCACGAAGGCCGAGCATCGGGTTGGCCTCCTGGAAGGAATCGAGCTTTGCCATGAGAGCGCGCTTGGCAGCGACGTCCTTGCCGGCGGCCTCGTCCTTGGCGATCTCGACGTTGAGCTCGCGCGGGTTGTCGAGGAACTCGTGCAGAGGGGGATCAAGGAGACGGACGATGACGGTCTTGCTGTCCATGGCCTTGAACATGCCAAGGAAGTCGCCCTTCTGGGCGGCACCAAGCTTCTCGAGCGACTCGGCCTTGACGGCGTCGTCCTCGGCGAGAATGAAGTTCTGGATAAGCTGCTTGCGCTCGCCCAGGAACATATGCTCGGTACGATCGAGACCGATGCCCTCGGCACCCTCGTTGGCGGAGAGCTGCGCGTCATCGGGGTTGTCTGCGTTGGCACGAACGCCGATCACGCGACCGCGAGACTCGTCGAGGCGAATCTCGTCAGCCCATCCGAGGATGGTCTGGAGGTCACCGCCGAGCTCGGGGCGGACGAGGGCAACCTCGCCCAGGATGACGTCACCGGTGGTGCCGTCAATGGAGATGACGTCACCCTCGTGAAGCACGACGTCGGTACCGGCGATGGCGCAGGTCTTGTTGGCGGCATCGATGGAAAGGGAGTCGACGCCGCAGACGCAGGGAGCACCCATGCCACGGGCGATGACGGCCGCGTGGGACGTCTTGCCNCCNTGGGANGTGAGGATGCCCTCGGCAGCCACCATGCCCTTGAGGTCGTCGGGAGTCGTCTCCCAACGCACCAGGATGCAGGGCTTGCCCGCCTCCTGGAAGACCTCGGCGTCATCGGAGGAGAAGACGACGCCACCGACGGCGGCACCAGGAGACGCGTTGAGGCCCGTGGCAAGGACCTCGTACTTGGCCGAGGTGTCGAACTGCGGNTGGAGAAGCTGGTCGAGCTGGTCGGGAGCGACGCGCATGACAGCCTGCTCCTTGGTGATGCGACCCTCTTCGAACATCTGGATGGCGACCTTGAGCGCGGAGAGCGCGGTGCGCTTGCCGACGCGGGTCTGCAGCATCCAGAGCTTGCCCTGCTCGATGGTGAACTCGAGGTCCATCATGTCGGCATAGTGATCCTCGAGGATCTCGAAGACGTGATAGAGCTCCTTGCCGGCCTCTTCGAGACCAGGGGTCTCGGGGAGCTCGGAGATGGGCGACGTGTTACGAATGCCCGCAACGACGTCCTCGCCCTGGGCGTTGACCAGGAAGTCACCATAGCGCTCGTCGGTGCCGTCGGCCGGGTTGCGGGTGAAGGCGACGCCGGTGGCAGATGTATCGCCCTTGTTGCCGAAGGCCATGACCTGGACGTTCACAGCGGTGCCGAGGTCATCGGGAATCTTGTTCTGCTTGCGNTAGAGNATTGCCCTCTCCGTGTTCCAAGAACCGAAGACGGCCTGCTCGGCAAGACGAAGCTGAAGAATCGGGTCGGACGGGAAGACGGCCTTGCCGCCCTCCTCGACCTCGGGATACTTCTCGACGTCGACGTTGTCATCAAAGATCTGCTTGAACCTGACGACGAGGTCCTTGAGGTCATCCGCATCGAGGTCGGTGTCGAGCTTGACGCCCTTCTCGGCCTTCTTGGCGTTGATGACATCCTCGAAGAGCTGGCCGGGGACACCCATGACGACGTCCGAGAACATCTGGACGAAGCGACGATAGGAATCGTAGGCAAAGCGGGGGTTGCCGGTCTGCTTGATGAGACCCTGAACGGAGTCATCGTTGAGGCCGAGGTTAAGAACGGTGTCCATCATGCCTGGCATGGAGAAGGGCGCACCGGAACGGACGGAGACGAGCAGTGGNTCGTCCTTGTCGCCGAGCTTCTTGCCCATGCGCTCCTCGAGATCCTTGCGGTACTCGTCGATCTCGTCGAGGACGCCATCCGGCCAGACGTTGCCGGCACTGGAGTAGGCAACGCAGGTCTGGCAGCTGATCGAGAATCCCGGAGGAACGGGGAGACCGATGTTGGCCATCTCCGCCAGGTTGGCGCCCTTGCCGCCGGTAACCCACTTGGCCTTGTCGACGGCTGCGTCCGCGACCTCGGTCACGTTGTTGCCGTTGGCATCCTTGCCGAAGCGGAAAACGTGCTTCTCTGCCATGTTGCTCCCTTGCAATTGAGTCCTGACACGTCAGCTGACGTGCACATACAACGAAAGCGCGATACCCATGGATTCCATACCCACGAGCAACTTCACATCATATCAATACCTCTTGGCAAACCCGTGAGGAAAATGCGTTTTCGGGGAGTTCCACAGGGGGTTTACGAAAAGGAGGGAAAGCTGCCGAGCGGCAACCTTCCCTCCTCGTGTTCTCTCGGGGATTCAAGCCGCCTAGTCGGACTCACGCTTGAACGTGGCACCGATGGCATGGCTCGGCTCCTCGCCCGTAAGTGTCGAGATGACCGTGACCGCCGGTCCGAGAAGATCAATCGAGGGAATGCCGCGATGATCGAGCTCACGACGAATCTCGCGGCGNAGGATGCCNTCGGCAAACGTGTGNAACACGGCGGTCGGACGNNCGGCNTCGAAGTTCTTGTCGAAGTAGTCACGAACGNCNTCNACGCTCGCNACGTTTGAGACGCGNACGATCTCNACCGAGCCNTTGCCNAACTGAGCGGCGGCNGCCATGACGACGGCGTTCGCCGTTTCGCCACGCGAGTCGGAGAGAACGTAAATGATGGGGATGGCCTCTCCGAAGATGTCGTCATCCAAATCAAGGCTAGTCATGTCAGGTGACCTCCCGGTTCCGATTTCAAAAGCTGACTCATGCACTCGCGCAATTACTTCCTTTTTGAAAGTATACCAATGTCTGCCACGCCGACAAAAACTTCGGCAAAGCGATTGAGGAGCCGCAGGCGGTTCTCCCTAACAGAAGTGTCCTCGTCCATGACCAGAACATCGTCAAAGAATCGGTCAATAGGCTCCCTCAGTTCGGCAAGTGCTTCACAGGCTCCCCCAAAGTCCCCGGACGCAAGGCTCGAGGAGACCCTCCGCTCCCCCCTCTCGCACGCATCGAGAAGCGCACGCTCGGCTTCGCCGAGAAGGGCCTCGTCGATTCCTACGCCGAGTTCGGGCTTGGCGAGGTGGGCGGCACGAGCATATGCGGTGGCGAGGTCCTCGAAGAGCTCGGGCTGGTCGGAGCGGGCCTTGTCCAGGGCGGTCGCCCTTGCGAGAAACTCACCGGGGTCGATGACTCCCACGGACGAGACGGCCTCGATGGCATCGGGCGCGATCCGCTCGTCTTTCGCGATGGTGGAGAGCCTGCCCTGGAAGAACTTCTCGACCTCGGTCTGTACGACCGCCCCGTCAAACGTCAGGCCCTGCTCGGCGTACGAGGAGAGCGCGCGTGCGACGAGCGGCTTCAGATGAACCTCGGGCAGCGTGCGCAGCAGGGCGATGACGCCGATGGCGGCACGGCGAACGGCGAAGGGATCGGAAGACCCGGTCGGGGGCTCGTCGATCACGAACATGCCACAGATGGTATCGAGCTTGTCGGCGAGGGCGACGGCCTTCCCCACGACATCCCGAGGCAGCTCGTCACCGGAGAAGCGCGGGCGATAGTGCTCGCGAATGGCACGCGCGACCTCTTCGGACTCACCCGAGGCGTCTGCGTAGTATCCGCCCATCACCCCCTGCTGGTTGGTGAACTCCACGACGGCCTGACTCACGAGGTCGGCCTTCGCGAGGTGAGCGGCACGGGACGCGGACGCAGCGAGACCCTCGCCGAGGCCAGCCTCGCGGACGACCTCGGGGGCGAGCGCCTCCATGCGCGTGACCTTCTGGCGCATGGTGCCGAGTCGCTCCTGGAAGGTGACCTTGCCCAGCTTCTCGACGAAGTCGTCCATAGGCACCTTGAGGTCCTCCTCGTAGAAGAACTTCGCATCGTCGAGGCGCGCGCGGACCACGCGTTCGTTGCCATCGATCACGGTCGTCGAAACGTCAGGGCTCGCGTTCGAGACCACGACGAACTCTCGGGTAAGCCCACCCCGTGCGTCGTAGATCGGGAAGTAGCGCTGGTTGGAGAGCATGGACTCGCAGATGATCTCGTGCGGAACGCGCAGGAACTCCTCGTCAAAGACGCCCACGAGGACGGTGGGCCACTCGCAGAGGTTCACGACCTCGGCGTAGGTGCCCTTGGGGGTGTCGACGACACAACCGGGCCGCTGGGCCTGGATCTTCTCGATGCCCCCGCGTATTGCCCTGTCGCGACGGTCGACGAGAAGAACGCCAGCAGCCTCGAGGGTCGCCTCGTAGTCGGCGGGACAAGCGACGACGTGCGCACCGGGACCAAGGACGCGATGACCTTGCGTGGTGTTGGAGGAGGTCACGTCAGCGTAGGACACGGGCACGACCTCTGGACCGAGAAGCGCGCAGATCCAGCGAATCGGACGCACGAAGCCCTGGTGCTCGCTGCCCCAGCGCTGCGAGCGGTAGTTGGGCCACTCGAGGTCTGCGATGGCACTCTCGGAAACCTGCGTGAGGATGGGCATGGCGGGCCTGGAGGCAATGCTCTTCTCGGCCCAGACGTACTCGCGTCCATCGACGTCGTCTCTGCGAACGAGCCCCGAGGGCTCGACCCCGAACTTACGCGCGAAGCCCTGGGCCGCCTTGGTGGGCTCGCCGTCCGGACCGAACGCGATCGCCACCGCAGGGCCCCGCTTGACCTCATGGACCTCTTCGGTGTTCATGGCGACGTCGGCGACCATGACGACGAGTCGACGAGGGGTCTGGGACGAACGCACCTCTCCGTGAGCCAGTCCCGCCTCGTCGAGACCCGTGCGCACGAGGTCGGCGATCTGCTTTGTCGCGTGAACGAGCGGCGCGGACGGCATCTCCTCGGTGCCGATCTCGAGCAGGAAGTCCTTCACGTNCGCCATCTAGGCCACCCCCTGTTCCCTTTTTGCGTCATCCGTCTTTGCCGCGACCTCCGCGAGGTACGACTCGCAGCACAGCTTNGCCACGGTNCGNACGCGCAGGATGTAGTTCGCGCGCTCCGTGGCGGAGATGGCTCCGCGCGAATCGAGCAGGTTGAACGCATGGCTGCACTTCATGACGCAGTCGTACGCGGGTAGCGGAAGCCTGCGATCGAGGCATGCGTGGCACTCGGCCTCGTACTCATCGAACTTCTCTCGCATCATTTCGACGTTGGCGACCTCGAAGTTGTAGGTGGAGAACTCGCGCTCGTTCTCGAGGAAGACNTCNCCGTAGGTCATGGGGGTACCGTCGGGCAGGTAGCTCCAGACGATGTCGTATACGGAGTTCTTGGCCTGGGCATACATGGCGATGCGCTCGAGNCCATAGGTGATCTCCACGGGCACGGGGTCGACCTCGATTCCGCCGACCTGCTGGAAGTACGTGAACTGGGTGACCTCCATGCCATCCATCCAGACCTCCCACCCAAGGCCCCAGGCGCCGAGCGTGGGGCTCTCCCAGTCATCCTCCACGAAGCGGACGTCGTGCTTGGCGGGGTCGAGTCCGATGGCGGCGAGCGAGCCGAGGTAGAGGTCTTGGGAGTCAACCGGCGACGGCTTGATGATCACCTGGAACTGGTAGTAGTGCTGCATGCGGTTGGGGTTCTCGCCATATCGGCCGTCAGCGGGTCGACGACAGGGCTGCGGGTAGCAGGTNCGCCANGCGGCNGGGCCGAGCGANCGNAGGAGCGTGGCCGTGTGGAAGGTGCCGGCACCCACCTCGGAGTCATACGGCTGCATGACGGTGCAGCCCTTGTCCGCCCAGTAGTGCTGGAGCGTNAGTATCATGTCCTGAAATGTCAGCGGGGTGTCGCCCATATCCGTCCTTACCTCGAATCGTATCGTGCGCGGTCGTGCTAGAGAGCCTGTGCGTCGGAGAACGGCCAGAATATGAAGACCGCCCTCGATGTTATGTCGTCAACGCGTATCGTGCCGAANTAGCGNGAGTCGAGCGAGTTGGTCCTGTTGTCGCCCATCACCCATACGGAACCCTCGGGAACGGTGTAGGGGTAGCTGATCTCGGTGCCAGAGAGCGAATACGGGAGGGGGTCGGACGCCTTTCCGAGCGTATACGGCTCGTCGAGCGGCTCTCCGTCCACGTAGACCACACCGTCGACGAGGTCCACGGTCTGACCACCCGTGGCGATGACGCGCTTGATGAGCGTGGAGCCCGACCCATCGGGGTTGTCGAAGGTCACGACGTCGCCTCGCTTGGGGGCATCGAAGTGGTAGGTGATCTTCTCGCCCACCAGACGATCACCCTCCTGAATCGTCTCGAGCATCGATCCCGTGGGAACCTCGTAGACCTCGAACACAAAGGTACGCAGAACCACAGCCAGCCCAAGCGCGATCGCAATCGTGATGACAAACTCGGCGATCACGCCGAGGGGCCCGCGACGCCTTTCGTCTTCCTCCATGGTTACGCCCCCTCTTCTCCGTGCGCTTCTTTGGCCACCGACTCCGCATGCGTCCTCTCGTCATGCGAGAGTCCCGCGTCCGAGAGGAGGTCGGGTCGCCAGCGTGCGGTACGCTCGATGGCGTTTCCGCGCCGCCACTCGTCCACGGCCGCATGGTCGCCGGAGAGAAGCACGTCGGGCACGGACATACCACGATACTCGGCGGGACGTGTGTACTGCTCGTATTCGAGCAGACCACGGGAAAACGACTCATCGACGGCGCTCATCTCATCGCCGAGAGCGCCCGGGAGGAGCCTTACCACGGAGTCGATGACCACGAGCGCCGCGAGCTCGCCTCCCGTGAGCACGTAGTCGCCAATCGAGAAGACCTCGTCGGCGAGGCGGTAGCAGCGCTCGTCTATTCCCTCGTAGCGACCGCACACGAAAAGCACGCGCTCCTTGCGAGAGAGACGCTGGGCGCACGACTCGTCATAGCGCAGGCCACAGGGAGAGAAGAAGACCACATGCGGTCGGACCTCGCCTCGCGACGCGATGTCCTCGACCGCCTCGAAGATCGGAGCGGGCTTCATGAGCATGCCCTGCCCACCCCCAAACGGGGCGTCATCCACCGTGCGGTGACGATCGGTCGTCCAGTCGCGCAGGTCGTAGGCCTCGAAGTCGAGGATTCCGCGCTGCTGCGCGCGCCCCATGATCGAGGCGTCGAGATATGACGAGAAGACCCCTGGAAAGACGGAGAGCGCCTCGAACCTCATTCCTCCTCCTCGAGACCCATCCCCGCGGGAACGGAGATGGTGATGGGCCCGTCCTCGGGAACGGACGTGACAACCGGGGGAACAACGGGCACGAGAACCTCTCCGCGCGGGCCAGAGATGACCCAGACGTCGTTCGCGGGTCCCGTCATGATCTCGGTGATGGTCCCGAGGCGCCCGAGCCTCTCGTCCCATGCCTCGCGCCCCAGGAGGGCCTCTGCATCATGGAGCGCGATGTCTGCGGGCAGCTGGTCGACAAGGGCCAGCACCGACTTGCCGACGATGCCTTCGGCGTCCCCTATCGAGTCGACCCCGGAAAGCGAGACGAGCTGGCCGGACGAGCCACCTTCCGAGACGGACGTGACCATGTGCCAGCGATTGCCCTTGAGGGCGGGAGGCACGATCGCGACGCACATCCCAACCCTCATAACCGAAGGAAGGCCGTGAACGGGAACCGTCACGACCTCCCCTCTCCTCCCATGTGGTTTCTCCACGCGGGCTATGGCTCTGCAGAACTCTCGCACCGTTGTGGCCTAGCCTACGACCTCAACCTCGACGGAAGTTCCGACCCTCTGGCCGAGCGCCCTCGCGAGCGTACGGATGGCCTTGATGGTACGGCCCTTGCGACCGATTACCCTGCCGGCATCCTCATCGGAGCAGGTGACCTCGATGAGGGCACCGTCCTCGCCGTCGGTTACATCCAGAGAGACTGAATCCTCGTTGTCGACAAGACCGCAGACGATGTACTCGACAAGGTCGGCGACCTTGTCGGAAGGCATATCCTCGGTCTCGGGCTCAAGCGCGCTGGTCTCCATGTGATCGACCACGAGCTACTCGGCAGGCTCTTCGGCCTTTGCTGCAGCTGCAGCGGCCTTCGCGGCGGCCTTCTTGGAGAGCTTGACCTTCTTCTCGACGACCGGCGCACCATCGCGGGCGATGTCGATGAGATGAGAGACGGCATTGGTGGGCTGAGCACCCTTGGCCACCCACTCATCAACCTTCTCGATGTCGATGTCGATGGTCTTGGGGTTGGTCAGCGGGTTGTAGCGGCCGACCTCCTCGATGTAACGACCATCGCGAGGCATGCGCCCGTCAGCGACGACGACGCGGTAGTACGGACGCTTCTTGGCACCGTGACGGGCCAGACGAATCTTNACTGCCAATGAAAACTCCTCCATACGAGCGGTGCACGTGGTTAGTAGTCAGTGGCNGCACCGNCAGCCACAAAGCAACTTATGATTCTACGACTCTTTGCGATATCACAAGATGCTATTTTTGTGAACACCGCCGACGCAAGCATCCTTACGGGGCCTCTACTTAAGAGTTCTTTCAGTGCTGGGGAATAGGATTCTTGGGAAGCATAAAACCGGATGCGGACACGAGGGAGAAGGGTACTTACATGAACATTCTGGTAGTTGAGGACGAGCGCAACCTTGCTGACGCAATCGTTCGCATCATGCAGGACGGAAGCTACAATGCCGAGGCCGTCTACGACGGNGTCTCNGGTCTCGCCAGCGCCAAGAGCGGCCTTTACGATGCCGTCGTTCTCGATGTGATGCTCCCGGGCATCTCGGGGTTTGACATCGTCCACGAGCTCCGCAAGGAGGGCATCGCCACTCCGGTCCTGCTGCTCACGGCCCGCACGGCGACGACGGACAAGGTCGAGGGTCTCGATGCCGGCGCGGACGACTACATGACCAAGCCCTTCGAGGCGCCCGAGCTTCTCGCACGCGTGCGCGCCCTCACGCGCCGCCACGGCGACGTGGTGATCGACGAGGTCAAGTTCGCGGACATTTCGCTCGACCTCGCCACTCACGACCTCTCCTGCGGCGAGAAGGAGGTGCACCTCTCCGGAAAGGAGTTCGAGGTCATGAGCATGTTGATGAGCTCGAACTCGCGCGTCGTCTCCAAGCAGGACCTCCTCACCCGGGTGTGGGGCGCCAGCTCGGAGGCGTCGGAGAACTCCGTGGAGGCGTACGTCTCCTTCCTTCGCAAGAAGCTCGCCCACATCGATTCTCGCGTGCAGATCACGACGCTTCGCATGCTCGGCTACAGGCTGGAGATGTTCGACTAGGATTGCGTGCATAGACCACCCGCGTTCACGGGAGCGCAGACCTTGTTCAAGAAACTTCGCATCCAGTTCATTGCCATTACCCTCACGCTCGTGGGGGTGGTGATGGCAGCTACCCTGGGGGTATCCTGCTACTCGAACTACTCGACCCAGTATTCGATCACGATGGAGTCGCTCGAGAAGGGCCTCGAGTCCGCCTCATCGGGTACCTCGAGCATAAAGACGGGCCCAGAATCGCCATCGGACTCGGGAAGCCATGGCTTTTCGGGAACGTTCACGCTCACGGTCACGACGAGCGCGACCGGCGTCATCCTCGGAAAGAGCGACTCCCCCATCTCCATCAGCGCAGATGACCTCGCCACGATCGTGAACGAGGCCGTGACGAGCTCAGCCAGCTCCGGACATAACTCGGACTACCACCTCGCCTGGCTCAAGAGGTTTACCGACACGGGTTACCTCATTTCAATAGCCGACACCTCGTCTCGCGACAGCGCACTCAACCGACAGCTCCTCATGAGCGTCGGCATATTCGTGGGTGCGCTCGCGGTCCTCTTCGTAATCGCCTGGTTTCTCTCCTCATGGATGCTCGAGCCGGTCAAGGATGCCTGGGAGCGTCAGCGTCGCTTCATCTCTGACGCCTCGCACGAGCTCAAGACGCCGCTCTCGGTGATTATCGCCAACACGGGGATCCTCCAGCGCGACCACGACATCCCCCGTCAGTCGATGCGCTGGATCGACAGCACCGCTGACGAGGCGGGTACCATGAAGAGCCTCGTCGAAGAGCTTCTCGTCCTCGCACGTACCGACGAGGCCGCCTCGGGAACCGCCCAGAGCGCGCTCGCCCGCGAGGACCTCGACCTGAGCGAGCTCGTCGACGAGAGCGTGCTGGAGTTCGATGCGATCGCGTTCGAGCGAGGCTGCTCGATAGATACGGACATCGAGAAGGGCATTCGTTTCAACGCCGACAAGGACCAGCTCGGACGTGCCGTTCGCACCCTCGTGGACAACGCCTCGAAGTACGCGACCAAGAACACGACGGTCATGGTCACGCTCAGGCGCGCGGGAAGGCGAGTCAAGCTCACCATCAACAATGCTGGTCCCGCGATCGACTCCGAGGACCTCGAGCATCTCTTTGACCGCTTCTATCGTTCGGACAAGGCTCGCGCGAGAGAGGCGCGAGAGAGACGGGCGGCTTCGGACTCGGCCTCGCCATCTGCAAGGGCATCATCGAGGCGCANGGGGGCGAGATTTCGGTCTCAAGCACCGAAAAGGACGGGACCACCTTCACCGTGCTCCTATAATCGGAGCATGGATCTCACCGCAGACACGACCGAAACGCCCGCACTTCCCGCATGGGAGGGTCCGGCCATCGGCCTTCTCGACCTCGATGCGTTCTTTGCCTCCGTCGAGCAGCTCGACCANCCCGAGTGGCGAGGCAGGCCCCTCATCGTGGGTGGCTCGCCGGAGAGGCGGGGCGTGGTATCCACGGCCTCGTATGAGGCGAGGAGGTACGGCGTCCACTCCGCCATGCCCTCGTCGCAGGCAAGGAGGCTCTGTCCCGACGCCGTCTGGACCCAGGGCCACTTTGGTCGCTACCGCGAGATGAGCGAACGCGTGATGGCGGTACTCGACGCCGAGACCCCCCTTGTGGAACAGGTCTCCATCGACGAGGCGTTTTTTGACGTTACCCCGGGGCGCTACTCGCACGAGAGTCCCATCGGCATCTGCCGCCGCGTACAGGTCTCCGTGGCAAAGCTTGGCGTGACATGCTCGATCGGCATCGGCACGAACAAGACCGTCGCCAAGATCGCCTCGGAGCGCGAGAAGCCGCGCGGTCTTACCGTGGTATATCCGGGAACGGAGCGGGGTTTTCTCGCCCCGCTGCCCGTAGGCGTGATGAGCGGCATCGGAGCCGTCACCGAGAGCAGGCTCTCCGAAATGGGCATTCATACGCTCGGCGACCTGTCGAGGGCCGATGCGACTCGATTGCGAGGCGTCTTTGGCGTAAGAGGGACGCAGATGATCGAGAGAGCCGCGGGACGAGAGACGAGCCGCGTGCGCGAGGCGGTCGCGCGGGAAGACGCCAAGTCGGTCTCCAACGAGCGGACCTTCGAGACCGACCTCACCGACGAGAAGGAGATTCGCGCCGCAATCATGCACGTGGCATCACTCACCGGCAGAAGGCTGCGTACACGCGGGCTCAGGGGCCAGACGGTGACCCTCAAGATCAAGTACGACGCGCTGTGCTCACGCACGGCGCAGCGAAGGCTCCCCTACCCCTCGGACGACGAGCGCGTCTTTGGCGTCGTGGCCTGCGACCTTCTCTCCGAGCTATGGAGGGAGGGTCAGCCCGTAAGGCTTCTCGGCGTCGGAATGAGCGGCTTCGATGCGCCTGCGGCCGAACAGATGTCACTCTTCGATGCGAGTGCAGGAGATGAGGGCACGGGCCTATCCCATGGGTCGAAGGCACTCGCGGAGATAACGGACAGACTCAAGGAGCGCTTCGGCGACGACATGGTGGGATATGGCCGAGACCTGCGCTTTCGCGATCATGTCTCGGACACCACTCCCATGGGGAAGAGCGACTTCTAGGCTCGGCCGCTACAGCTCGGCGTCAGGCTCGTCGTACGTTCCGTCAATGTCGTCCTCGAGCTCCTCGGGATAGATCTCGAAGTCCGGCGCGTCGTCCCCGTCATCTGCCCAGGCGGGCTCGTCAACCATGATGCCCTCGAGGTCGAGAGTCACACGCGGGGCATCGCCCCAGAGCCTCTCAAGGCGGTAGTAGTCCCTCGCCTCGGGCTGGAAAACGTGGACCACGACCGAGCCGTAGTCCACAAGGACCCACCTCAGGCCATCTCGTCCCTCTGTCGCCATGGGGCAGATCTCGCAGTTCTTGCGGACCTTCTCGCGAATCTCGTCGACGATGGCGTCCACCATGNGACCATTGGCTCCNGNGCAGATGAGGAAGTANTCGCAGACGTCCGTCTGCCCCGTGAGGTCGAGCAGGAGGATGTCGGCCGCCTTCTTGGAGTCGGCGGCTATGGCAGCAACCCTGGCGAGTTCGAGCGATGATACGGGCATGCGGTCTCCTAGTTCTTCTGAGCGTCTGCGGCATCTCCGCCTCGACGGAGCGCGAGCGCATTATATATCTCGATGGTACCCGGATAGAGGTATCTCCCNCCCTCAATCACATAAACGATGCCGCCCACGAGAGACTCCCAGTAGAGATCGGCGAGGGGGGCTGCCCCCACGAGCAAGCGAACCCTCTCGATGCCCTCGGAAGACGGCCTGAGCGGCTCGATGCCATCGGCAACGAAGACAACCATGTCGAGCGGGGTCATGTCGATGGCACCCGTGGTATGGAGGCGAATGGCGCGAAAGACCTCGGGGGGGAGGTCGGGGTAGATTTCGGGAAGCTCCTCGGCGGCGACGATGCCGTGCAGGAGCGGCTGGACGAGCCGCAGATCCACCCCGAGGTCAACGCCGAGCTCCGTCGCCCTCCTGATGACGTCCTCCTTGGAGAGCGCCTTGCACCAGTCGTGGAGGATCCCCGATATGCGTGCGAGGTAGGGGTCGACCCCGTAGGTGACGGCGAGTCCCTCGGCCGTATCTGCCACCGAGAGGGAGTGGGCGAGACGGCCAGGCTTCTTTGAGAGCTGACGCCTCAGGTCACGCTCGAGGCGCTCTATCGTGGCAAGCTGGTCGGAATCGTAGTGTGGTAGCAAAACGCCCATCTAGTCGTCGCCCTCCTCGGGCGTGTGCCCGTAGTGGCTCAGTGCCGCACCGTATAGCCCGTGCTTGTGAAGGTAGCCGGTGACGGGGTCGGGCGTGAGGTAGCGCAGGCTCTGACCCACGCACACGCGGTCGCGGAGATAGCTCGACGAGATGGCCAGCGCGGGCACCTCGAGATAGGTGACGTCAAAGTCGAGTCCCGAGGTGGAGATGGTGTCCCACGCTCTATCGAGGTCGTATCCCGGGCGCGTGGCGGCGACGAGATGGGCGAGGCGCGCGACGTCGGCCGCATCTCTCCACATGACGATCTCGCTGATGGCGTCGGCACCGGTGATGAAGTAGAACTCGACGTTATCGGGGTAGATCTCGCGCAGGAGACGAAGCGTCTCCGCGGTGTAGGTAATGCCGTCGCGGTCCACTTCGAAGCGTGACGCAAGAAAGTGGGGGTTGTCCGACGTCGCGAGCAGCGTCATGGCATAGCGATCCTCGCCCGAGGAGACGTTTCTGCCCTGCTTGAACGCGGGCCTTCCCGCAGGCATGAAGACCACGAAGTCGAGGCAGAGGTCATCGAAGGCCTGCTCGGCGGCTACGAGGTGACCGTAGTGGATGGGGTCGAAGGTACCGCCCATGATACCGAGCCGATACGTGACGGAGGGGTCGGCCCCCAGCATCGGAAGGTCGTTCTCACGTAGGATGTCCGCTTTCGAAGCCAAGCGTACCCACCTCCAGGGGGCCATGCGTCATGCGTCAGAAGACGAGGAGCTCGTCTCGGTGGATGGCGGGCTGAACGTGCCTCTCATCGAGGAACCGGGCGATGACCTCGAGCTTGAGGCCGTGAACGCGCAGCATGTCGACTGATGAGTAGCGAGCGACACCACGCCCGATGAGGTCGCCTCGCTGCGTGACCACGTTGACCACGTCCCCCGCCTCGAAGTCACCCGTCGTGGAGAGGACTCCCACGGGAAGAATGGACGACCCGCGCTCGATCACCGCGCGCGCGGCACCGTCATCAAGCGTAAGGCTGCCCTTGACGACCTCGGCGAGTCCGATCCAGAGCTTGCGGCCCGTCTCATGGGGCGCGCCTTCTGGAGACTGGAAGAGCGTGCCTATGTGCTGACCGCGCGCCACGTCGACAAGCACGTGCTTGCGTCTGCCCTGGCAGATTACGGTAGGAATGCCCGCGACGAGCATCGCGCGAGCGGCACGCACCTTGGAGGACATGCCGCCCGTACCGAAGGAGGTGCCGGCGCCTCCCGCCATGGAGGACACGTGGCCGTCGACCTCCTCGACACGGTCGATAAGGTGCGCGGAGGAATCAGTCTGTGGGTTTGACGAATAGAGCCCCTCAACGTCGGAGAGGATCACGTAGAGGTCTGCGTTAAGCATGGCCGCCACGATCGCGCCGAGCATGTCGTTGTCGCCGAAGGCGAACTCTGCGACCGATACGGTGTCGTTCTCGTTGACGACGGGTACGACGCCTAGCTCGAGAAGACGCTCGAGCGTGTTGCGGGCGTTGAGGTAGCCGTCACGATCGGTGACGTCACGCCTCGTGAGAAGCACCTGACCACAGGAAATCCCGCGCTCGGAGAGGACGTCGGCATACGCCTCGGTCAGACGAACCTGTCCCGCCGCAGCACAGGCCTGAAGCGTCGGGATGTCGGTAGGACGCCTTTCGAGCCCAAGCACGTCACGACCGGCCGCCGCGGCGCCAGATGATACGAGCACGACGTGGACGCCGTCAGCGGAGAGCTCTCCCACCTGATCGCAGAGGGAGCGGATGAAGCTCTGATCGAGTGCGCCAAAGCCGTCGACGAGCGTCGAGGTGCCGAGCTTGGCGACGACGAGACGAGTGTCCCCCATCACTCACCACTGCCGTCGAACTCGCCGACGACCTCGTCACCGGCATCGCTCACCTCGGAGTACTCGTCCTCGGCACCCTCCCCGACATACGAGAAGGCGTAGCCGAGTATCCGCACCTCGTCACCTTGAACGCAGCCCGCCTTGGCAAGCCGATCGTCAAGTCCGATGCGGTCGAAGCGATGCTGCAGGAAGGCGACGGCCTCGTCGTTGCCCCAGTCGGTCTGGATGACCATGCGCTCGACGGCGCCGCCCGAGACGCGCCAGGCACCGCGTTCCTCGCGCGTGATGGTAATGGCCTTGTCACGGCGCTGACGGTTGCGCTCCCACGTCTTGGAGTAGTCCGCGGCGGGCCCCGAGGCAGAGATCACCCTGCGGAGCTCGGACACCNNCTCGGCCACCGCGGANACGAGCGCCTCNAGACCCTCGCCGGTCACNGCGGAGACGGCGAAGAACTCATGACCGTCCGCCTCGGCGACGCTGCGAAGACGCTCCACGGCATCGCTGGTTCCGGGCATGTCGCACTTGTTGGCAATGACNACCTGCGGGCGCACCGCAAGCTCCGCGGCATAGGCGGCGAGCTCCGCGTTGATGGTGTGGTAGTCCTCGATGACGTCCCTGTCCTCATAGCCGCCCGTCACGTCGACCACGTGCATGATGAGNGCCGTCCGNTCGATATGGCGGAGGAACTGATGGCCGAGTCCGCGTCCCTCGCTCGCGCCTTCGATGAGGCCGGGCACATCGGCGGCGACGAAGGAGCGGCCATCCTTTGCGCGCGCGACGCCGAGGTTGGGCACGATGGTCGTAAAGGGATAGTCGGCGATCTTGGGGCGAGCGGCGCTGATGCGGGCGATGATGGAGCTCTTGCCCACCGACGGCATGCCCACGAGGGCCGCGTCTGCCATGAGCTTCATTTCGAGCTCTATCCAGTGCTCGATGGCTGGCTCGCCCTTCTCGGCGAAGGCCGGTGCNCTGCGCACGGAGGTCGCNAAGTGAATGTTGCCACGTCCGCCGATGCCACCAGGGGCGACGATCACGCGCTCGCCAGGTTGGGTGAGATCCGCTATCTCGAAGACGGGGGCCTGCGTCTCGGGGTCGAGTTCGCGCACGACGGTGCCGAGCGGAACTCTGAGCACGAGGTCGTCCCCGTCCCTGCCGTGACGTCGGGCACCGAGACCGTGCGTACCCTTGTCCGCCTTGAAATGATGCTTGAATCGATAGTCGATGAGCGACGAGAGCTGCGGGTCGGTCTCGACGATGACGCTGCCGCCATGGCCGCCGTCACCGCCGTCCGGGCCGCCCTTGGGCACGTAGGCCTCGCGACGGAACGACATGCAGCCCGCCCCGCCGTCGCCGCCGCAGACGTTGATGTGGGAAAGGTCGGTGAAGGTTTCCAAGGTTATCCTCCTCGGGTGTGCTCGGATGCAATGCAACGGCCGATGCAAATATCTACGACGATGATACCTCGCAGCTTGCGCACGCAGCCGTACCATACGAAAAAGGGCCCGCCTTGCGGCGGACCCTCTGCGACCAGCTGTGCCAAGTCCTACTCGGACACGACGTTGACCACGTGCTTCGCGCCCTTCACGAACTGAACCTTGCCGTCTGCGAGCGCGAACAGGGTATCATCCTTGCCGCGACCGACGTTGTCGCCAGGGGTGATGTGGGTGCCGCGCTGACGAATGATGATCTGACCCGTCTTGATGGACTGGCCACCGTAGATCTTCACGCCAAGACGCTGNCCCTGNGAGTCGCGGCCGTTNCGAGAGGAGCCGAGACCTTTCTTGTGAGCCATTGTGGTACCTGCCTATCTACTCTAAGAATGGAAGCTACTCAGCCTACTAGGCCTCGGGAAGCTCGCTGACCTTAATCTTNGTGAGCTGCTGACGATGGCCGTTTGCGCGATGATAGCGCTTGCGCTTCTTGAGCTTGAAAACGAGAACCTTCTCGCCCTTGAACTGATCGACGACCTTTGCGCTGACCTTCTTACCCTCGAGCGCGGCAGGATCAACGATGGTCTGCTTGCCGTCGTTCAGAAGAAGAACGGGAAGCTCGACCGTATCGCCAGGCTGCGCATCAAGCTTCTCGACGTCNATGACGTCGTNCTTGGCAACCTTNTACTGCTTGCCACCAGTTGCTACGATTGCGTACATGTCTGAACCCTTCATTGCTGGTGTGAGTGCAACAGAAATATTCTACTAGCCACATGGCGACCCGTCAATGAATAAATCATCATGACCTGCGGCAACCGTAAGGGAAACGAATCGGNCCGCATGTCNCNACANAGTCGAAACGCAACCTTGGAAAGGATAGTCTCGCTGACACGAGATTCCGGAAGGCCTACATCGGCTCCACAAGAGAACCATCTTCCGCCTCATGCCACTGGCCGGTCCTTCGCACGCGAACCGAGTCGCAGGAGAGTCCCGTCGCAGCGACGAGAACCGCTGGCCTGAGCGAGCCCGAGGGGCACGCACGGGTGTCAAGCACGAAGGCACAGCCCGAATCCGTGAGGCGCACCTCGAAGATCCCCACGAGAACCTCCCGAAGGNTGAGGGTCTTCTCCTTCTCCCCCCTCAGGTAGGTGATGCTGCCTGCGGACGAGACCTCCGCAACACGGCTCGTGAGGTCTTGGGGCGTGCATGTCGAGCCCACGAGCTCGACCTCCCAGCGAGCACGCGTGAGCCAGGCCTCGAGGGCACCCTGCGTCTCGGTGACGTAGGAGGCGCGCACGGGCGCGAGCGCAGGAGGGGTCGCCCCCTGGAGGAGCGAGAGCGCCACCGAAGGGTCGAGACGCTCGGTGAGAGCGAGGTCGTAGTATTCGCACGAGGAGCTGGCACCCACGGGAAGCGCCTGGGAGAACTGAACGCTCATGCGCCTCGCGAAGCCGTTGCCAACGCGAAACGGCAGCTGCGCCCTGCGCACGCAGCGATTGATCGTGTTGATGAGCTCGATGTGGCCGAGGAAGGCGAGGCGATCGTCCTTCCGGTACATCACACGGAGGCGAAACGTCCCGGGCGTCATACGCGCTCGCCCGCAATCACGTTCGAAACGCCGAGCGCAGGGCATACGCCGCAGCCTACGCAGGTCGAGCGCGTGCAATCGGGCGTGGTGACGCAGTCGACGGCACGGCGCCACTCGCGTCTGAGGAAGTCCTTGGAGACGCCCGGCGACGTGTGGTCCCAAGGAAGGCGGGCATCGAGAGAGAACGGCTCGGTTGCCACGTCCGCGAGGTCTATCCCCACCTCGGTCGCCGCCCGCGCCCAGAGGTCATAGCGAAACTCGCTCGTCCAGGCATCAAAGCGGCAGCCCAGTCGCCACGCCGTGCGCACGAGTTCAAAACCGGCGCGGCCCATCTTCGAGAGGGCTCCCTCCACGGTCGAGGTGGTCGATTCGTGGTAGGCGATGCGGATGTCCATGTCGCGTGGGACGTGGAGCAGGAGCGATTGTCTCCGGCGCACCTCCTCTGGGTCGAGCTGGCCTGCCCACTGGAAGGGCGTATGGCTCTTTGGCACGAACACGGCAACCGAGAGGGAGACCTGCACCTTGCTCCTGCGACCGCGGCCCACGACCTCGCGCCCGATCTGAAGCACGCGGTCGGCCGACTCGACGATGGCCGTGATGTCGTCGTCCGTCTCGGTGGGGAGTCCCATCATGAAGTAGAGCTTGAGCTTTCTCCAGCCATGCTCGAAGGCGTTTCGCGCCGCCGTGTCGAGGTCGGCGTCCGCCACGTTCTTGTTGATGACGTCGCGCAGGCGCTGCGTGCCCGCCTCGGGAGCGAAGGTGAGGCTGCTCTTGCGAGAGCCGGCCACCGCGTCGGCCATGTCAACGCCGAACGAGTCGAGACGCTGGGAGGGAATCGAGACACGAACGCCCCTCGGCGCGAGGTCGCCGTTCAGACGGTTGAGGATCCCGGCACACTGCGAGTGATCCGTCGTGGAGAGCGACGTGAGCGAGAGCTCGTCATGGCCGCTCTGCGCGAGTCCGCGCTCCCCCGCCTCGACCACCTGGTCCGCCGGACGCTCCCGTACGGGCCGGTAGGTCATGCCAGCCTGGCAGAACCTGCAGCCGCGGGCACAGCCCCGCAGAACCTCCACAGCCTCGCGATCTTGCACGATGCCGAGGTAGGGCACGATTCGCTGAGGGACGGGCTCCGTCGCCGAGAGATCTGGAATACAGCGCTTGAGTATGACCTCCGGCGCGCCCGTTCCCTTGCGTGGAACGGCATATCCCCAGCGCGTCGAGGATTCGTCGACGACGATCTCGTAGAGNGACGGNACNTAGACGCCNGGGATGCGCGAAAGCCGAAGCAGGATCTCGTCACGCGAGACCCCATCCTCCCGTGCGTCTCGCACGCATGCGCACATCTCCACGAGCCCCTCCTCTCCGTCGCCGAGAAGCACGGCATCGAGGGCTGGGGCGATCGGCTCGCAGTTCCATGCCGACGGGCCGCCCCCGAAGACGAAGGGGTCGTCCTCGTCACGCTCGTCCGTCCGAAACGCTATTCCAGCGAGGTCAAGCGTCTCGAGGACGTTGGTGAAGATGAGCTCGTGCGCAAGCGTGAAGCCGATGACGTCGAACGACGCGAGNGGCGAGGCGGTCTCGAGCGAGAGCAGCGGGACATGGCGAGCCCGCATGAGCGCCGACATGTCCGTCCAGGGAAGGTAGGCACGCTCACAGGACATGCCGTCCTGTTCGTTGACGCACTCGTAGAGGATGGCGATGCCGAGGTTAGGCTGACCCACCTCGTAGGCGTCCGCATAAACCACGCACACGTGAAAGGGCCCGTCCTGCCTCTCGTTCGCGCCCCACTCATGGTCGAGGTAGCGCGAGGGCTTCTCGACGTGCGACAGAAGAGGCTCCAAGAGCCCGAAGAGGTTCTCCCTCTCCGCGCGCACCCTACTCCCCCGCCCTCTCGCCGTCTTCCCCGATGACGAGATAGTCAAAGCCGCCAGGTCTTGGCTCGGAGCCAACGTGCCTGGGCATCCGTGCCGCAGCGTGCGTCTGGTGTGCTTCCGTGACGTGATCGGGAACGCGCACGATCTGGCCGGCGACGTCGCGTGCCGACCTCATCGCCTCGCGCCCACGCCCTATCGCCTCGTTCGCATTGCCGCCGGCGACGTCAAAGCGCACCTTGATCACATGCCCCGTCGTGATGGTGCCAGCATATCCCATGCCGGCCTTGAGCACCCATCCCAGGCCAGGAACGAGCCCTGCCAACGAGCGCGCGGCAGCACGGTACGCAAAGCCCGCGCAGAGGACGCCGAGAAGGTCGAGGGCGCGGGAGGGCTCGACGCCCTGCCCATACGCGGCGGCGATATCAAGGGCGAGCTTGGCCTGGTTGGCAGTCATGATGGGCATGTCGGAGCCGGGAACGAGGCTTACGGCGCCCACTGCGGTGTTCTCGAGGGCACATCTGTTGATGAGGGCGTCCACCTCCTCGTTTCGAAGAAAGGGGAAGTTCGCGGCAAACGCAAGGCCCTTGCCCGTGACCCCGACGAGCCACCTGGCGATCTTATCCGGAACCGCAGCCGCGTCCGCGGCGCTGACGACGGACACGAAGGCGGCGGCGTCCTCGCTGACGGAGACGCATGGCGCCTCGACCGATGATTCGACGATGACGCCGACATGCGTTCCGCGTCGTGCGTACGACCTGATGGCATCGGCCGCCGCCCCACCACGACCAGGAATCACCAGGACGACGTCGACCGTCGCGTCGTCCTCGAAGTAGCCGTTTTCAAGCGAGTGCACGTCGACGATGCCGCCGGGGTGCTCCGCCACGAAAGCATTCTTCACGGCCAGGACGAGCTCGCGCGGTGCCGTTGGATCAACGTAGATCCGCGCGCGCACGGATTCATTGTGGCTCTTCTCGGCGTTCCTGCCCGAGGTAAGGACATCGAGCACCTTGTCGACGATAACCCTTCCAGCCATGTGGCTCTCCCATCAAACGCCTCGTCTAGGCTGACTTCTGCCTGTGTCTCCATACCGATTGCACGATACCCACCGAGATTATCTGCGCGACCATCGAAGACGAGCCAAAGCTGATGAACGGCAGCGGGATGCCCGTGATGGGCATGATTCCTATGCACATGCCCACTTCCTCCAAGACCTGAAACGTCCACATGGCAACGCAGCCGACGAGGACCAGCTTCGAGAACGTGGAATCCACCTTCGTGGCCAGGATAATCGTGGAGAAGATCATCCAGGCAAAGAGACCGAGCATGACGATGGAGCCGACGAAACCGAACTGCTCGGCAAAGAGCGCGAAGACGAAATCGGTGTGAGCCTCGGGAAGAAAGCCATTGCCAGCCTGTGTGGCGTTTCCAAAGCCTTTGCCGAAAATGCCGCCCGACCCGACGGCGATCTTGGCCTGTTGGAGGTTNTACCCGTCACCCGTNGGGTCAACCGANGGNTCNANGAAAACTATGAGNCTGTTGAGCTGGTACTCCTTGAGAATATGAGGGAGACCGTCAATCATCGACGTCACCACGACGAGGGTCGCCCCGACAACGACGAGCGCGATGGTCACGAGCACCCAGCTTCTCTTCGCACCGGCGCATATGATGATCGTGGCACCGATCACGAGGATGATAAGGCCGGTTCCAAGGTCAGGGAGAAGGAGGATGAGCGCGAACGGGAGGAGAAGCGTCGCACACACCCTGGCGTAGTCTCGCAGGCTGTCGATCTTGCCGTTGAACTGGGCCGTGACCGATGCCATGAGGAAGATGGTCACGAGCTTGGCGATCTCCGACGGCTGAAACGTCATATGAACGAGGGGAATCTGCACCCAGCCGGTCATGCCCTTGGCGGAGTAGCCGAGCCCCGGCACCCTCGGCAGAAGCATGAGCACGCAGTCGATGATGAGGAGGGCCGTCGACATGTTCGCCAGGGCCCGGTAGTCGTAGCGCCAGACGACGGTCGCGACGATGATGCCGAGCGCGATGCCAATGAGGTGCTTCGGGAAGTTTGCGTCGCTAATGCTGAGCGACGCCGAGTATATCGTGACGATGCCCACGATGACGAGAAGGGCCGCGGGAATGAGCTGAGAGAGATAGAGGTCGGAGAACACGTTCCTTTTCCCCGACAGATGTGAGCCCGATTTTGGCGAGCCGCCGGTGAAAAACGCGCCGATGCTGGCCACGATACCCGCTCCGTCCTTTGCACCTGCCATCTCGAGCGCCATTTCGCTCGCCTCCCTAGTCGACGATGTCCGAGTTCAACGTGGCGGTGTCGGGCTCGCCGTAGATTGCGCCGAAGACGTCACGTACGACGTACATGGCCGAGGTCGCACCCGAGAGGACCTCGTCGACGTTTGCCCCGATGACGTACTTCGGGTTGTCGGTCGGCCCATATCCGATAAACCACCCGACAGGCTGGTCCTTGTTCTGCTGGGCCGTCCCCGTCTTGCCGGCGACGTCGACCGAGAGGCTCGTCCAATGGACGGTCTGGGACTCCGCCTCCTCGTAGACCACGCCATGCAGACCCTCGCAGACCGTATCGTGATAGGCGGCGTCTTCCGTAGGCTCGTAGATGACCTCGGACTTGTAGTCGATGACCGAGCCCTCGCCCGTACGAGACTTGACGCCCTTGAGTACGTGCGGACGCCAGATGGTGCCGTTGTTCGCGATGCCGCAGTAGGCATCGACCATCTGCAGGCAGGTGACGAGCAGGTCGCCCTGACCGATCGCGAGGTTGCAGTTGTCGCCACCCTGCCACGTGCGGTCCGCGTCGGAGGAGCTCGTGAAGTAGTTCCACTTCCATTCGGCGTCAGGCACTCGGCCGCTCATCTCTCCCGGAAGATCGATTCCCGTGGCAGACCCCAGGCCATAGCGACGAAACGTCTCCTGCATTCCCTCCTGGGTGTCAGAGTTGAAGAAGCCCTTTCCGATAGAGTAGAAGACCACGTCGCAGGAGTTCGTGATGCCTGTGACGAAGTTCATCGTCCCATGGCCGCTCTTGTACCAGCAGTGCCAGCCATACGCATCGCTCTCGTTGCCCGACCACGTCCAGTAGCCCGTGCAGTACCAGCTCGAGGACGTATCGGCGATGCCATGGTCGAGAGCGGCAAACGACGTGAGCGCCTTGATGGTCGAGCCGGATGGATACTGGCCGGCGATCGCACGATTCATGAGCGGGTAGTTTGCGGACTCGGAGGAAAGGGCGTCCCAGTCGGCGGTCGAGATGCCACCCACGAACACGTTGGGATTGTAGGTCGGCGCACTTGCCATGGCGAGGACCTCACCGTTCGTGCAGTCCATGCAGACGACGCAGGCGCCGGTGGCATTGTAGCCGCTCTTCTTTATCTCCTGCATGCGCGTGACGAGAGACTGCTCTGCTGCGGACTGGATGTTCGCGTCAATCGTGAGGACCACGTCCGAGCCGCTCTGAGGGTCGATGGTCGTGCTGGTGTCGAGGACGTTGCCGTTGGCGTCCACGTAGACGGTCTGCTCGCCCTTCACACCCTGAAGGACGCTCTCATACTTGCTCTCGACGCCCGTCTGGCCCACGATGTCCCCGGACTCGTAGGTGATTCCCGTCTCGTCCGAATCGTTCGAGGCGAGCTGGTCGGAGGTGACGGACCCCGTGTAACCGACGACGTGGGCGGCGAGAGACCCCAGAGGGTACGACCGCTGCGAGCGTTCCACAACCTCGACGCCATCAAAGACGCCGGGATGCTCCGCGATGAAGGCGACGACGCGACGTGAGACGTCAACGGAGATGGTCCGTTTGCTCTGGGCGCCCGCCGACGTATCCTGGATCTTGCGACGGACCGCCTGGAAAGGCATGCCGATGAGGTTTGCGATGAGCTGGACCTCGATGTCATCGTTCACGACGTCCGAGCTCGAGGCCACGATGAGGCTTGGACGATTGGTGACGATCTCTACGCCGCTGCGGTCAAGGATGCGGCCACGCGGCGCATCCGTGGTAACGGTTCGCGTGCGGTTGCTCTCCGCCTCCGCGGCATACTCGTCTGCGGATACGAGCTGCATGGTCCAGAGCCGGGCGATGAGTACGGCAAAGATACCTGCCGCACCCACGGCGAGACCCACGAGACGGTTGCCGACGGTCTTCTCGGCCGAGGTGTCTGAGCCACCGGCCGCACGAGGGGAGGAGCCCCCTATGTCCATGGTGAAATTGGTCTCGCCGCGACCGAACACCAAGAACACGACGAGAAGCCCTATGGCTACCACCACGCAGAGAACGATTATGATGAGCTTCACGTCCATGGCGAGTCCTAGAGGCCTCGCATGTTGAAGTGACTGCCGTGCGAGGATCGGCCCCGGCCGCCACCGAGGTTGGGGCCAGACGGCTGGGCGCGCGTGAGCCAGATCGCGAACGGGATGAATGCGACGACGGTGAGTAACGCCGTGGGCAGCGTGCGAAGAACCACGACGTCAAAAAGCCCGCCAGCCTCGCCCACGAGGAGCATGGCGACATGATATGCGAGCGAGACGCCCAGCGAGTGAATCGTGAAGGCGCCCATCGTAAGCCCAAGGNCACCAGTGATGCGATTGCGCCCCTGAAGCCCCATGAGATATGAGCTGACGCACAGCAGAAGAGACATGAGACCGATGGGACCCGTTGTCGAGAGATCGAAGAAGAGGCCGGCGAAGAAGCCCGCCAGGACGCTCTTTTTTCCTCCCACGGTGAGAGCGACGCAGGCTGAGAAGACGAGTGCGAGATTGGCACGACCGTTGCCAAGACCGATGTTGGGCGCAAGCGCAAGCTGGAGCACACCGCACACGACGGCGAGCACGAGGATGCTGCGATGATCCTTGTTCTTGTTGGATACCTGCATCGCTCGCCCCCCTATTCCGTCGTCGTTGTGGTCGTGCCGTCGGTCGTCGAGGAGGACGAGCCGGTGGAGCTCGAGACATCCGACGTCGAGGCGGCCGTGGTCGATGAGGTGTCCTGCGCATCCGCCGCGGCTATGTCGTCGGAGGACGCCTGCTGCCCTTCGGTGAGGGAGGTGATGACGAGAACCTCCTCATAGCTACCGTAGGTCGAGAAGGGCTCGACGATGATGTCGAGATAGAGCGAGCCCGGGTTGTTCTCGACGCTCGTGACCTTGCCGAGGGGCAGCCCCTTGGGGAAGACCCCTCCCAAGCCGCTCGTGACCACGATGTCGCCCACCTCGACCGTCTGAGAGGTGCTGATGAGCGTGAGCGTGAGCTGGCCCGTAGCCGAACCCGTGAGCATACCCTGGGCTCGACTCGTCTGGATCATCGCCGAGATGCTCGACGACTCATCCGAGACGAGGCGAACCGTTGATGTGGTGGCGCTGCAACCAATGACCTGACCAATGACGCCGCTGGTCGCGGTCACGGGCATGCCTATGGCAATCCCGGAGCTCGTGCCCTTGTCGATGGTCACCGTAGACGTCCAGGAGTCCGTCGAGCCCGAGATGACGTGGGCGGCCGTGGACTGGAGGTTATAGGTGTCCTTCAGGTCGAGAAGTCCCTGCAGGCGCGTTGCCGTCTGCTCGGCCTCCTCGAGCTCCGCGTTGCGCGTCTGAAGGTCATTGTTCTCCGCCTGAAGCTCGGAAAGCGTGGCCTGGTCGGCGGTCAGGTTCGTGAAGATGTTGGCAAGCCCCTGGAAGGGCGACGCGACGACGGCGCCGGCATAGCGCACCGGCGAGGTGATGGTCTGGAAGCCACTGCGCACGGTTCCCAGCACACCGGTCTCCCCTCCACGGACGCTGACGGTGAACAAGACGACCGAGACGATGACAAGCACCGCGAGGAGACCCCCGCCCGTATTCTGGTTCTTGTTTCTGAGGCTCGGTGCACTCGAGCCCAGACCTCCGTCGGAGAGCGACACGCCTAGTTGCCCGTGCTCTGGACGAAGCCACCAGAGAGGGCGTTGGCCTCGAGGACCTTGGCGCAGCCAGTGACGACGTTCTCCAGTGCGGTGGGGCTGACGTTTACCGCCACCCCAGTCTCCTCGCGAAGGCGCTGGTCGAGGCCGCGGAGAAGGCCACCACCGCCCGTGAGGAGGATACCGTAGTACATGAGGTCGGATGCAAGGTCGGGCGGAGTCACGTCAAGCGCGTCCTTGACGGCCTTGGTAACCTCGTCGAGCGGCTTGTCAAGCGCCCGCCTGATCTCCTCCGACTCGATGCGGACGGTCTTGGGCAGGCCGCTCATGACGTCTCGCCCGTTGACCTCCACGTCGAGCTCCTCGGCGAGCGGAGCCGCCGAGCCGACCTTGATCTTGATGTCCTCGGCCGTACGCTCGCCGATGGAGAGGTTGTATGCGTCGCGGACGTGCTCGAGAATGGTCTGGTCGAACTCGTCACCGGCCGTACGAATGGACTGGGAGATGACGATGCCACCCATGGAGATGACGGCGACCTCGGTCGTACCACCGCCGATGTCGACGACCATCGAGCCGGTCGGATCCTCGATGGGCAGGTCGGCACCGATTGCGGCTGCCATGGGCTCCTCGATGAGGTATGCCTGGCGGGCGCCGGCCTGAATCGTAGCCTCGAAGACGGCGCGCTTCTCGACGGACGTAACGCCCGACGGAACGCAGACGACGACGCGTGGCCGAGGAGACCAGGGGTACCTGCGCTCGCGGGCCTTTTCGATGAAATAGCGAAGCATGACCTCGGTGACGTCGAAGTCGGCGATGACGCCATCCTTGAGCGGACGCTCGGCGATAATCGATCCGGGCGTGCGGCCGATCATGCGCTTGGCATCCGCACCCACGGCGAGAACGCGGCTCTCGCTTTTGTCGATGGCGACAACGGAGGGTTCGTTGATGATGATGCCCTGTCCTCGCACGGCCACGAGCGTATTGGCCGTGCCGAGGTCGATTGCCAGGTCACCGCCATATTCCCCGAAGAGTGAGTCGAAGATCGACATGGCTTCCAATCCAAATGACATGCCCTCGCCCAGCGAAGGCCCCGTGCATTGTCCTGAATCTACTTCGAACTTGAGCTCGAGCTCGTGGTGGTTGAGACGTTTGTGGTGCCTTCGGTGGTCTCGGTGGCTGAGGTGCCGTTAGACGTGGTACTCGACGATGTGCCAGAAGACTGTGAGACATATGTCACGCTTACGTCCGTTACCTTCCAGCTGATGCCGTCACGCACCAAGGCGACCGTGAAGTCCTGCTCGCCGCCCCCAGAGAGAGTTGCGGTGAGATAGACGGTGGAGTTCGTCATGCTCTGGTCGGTGCCCGTGACTGATATGCTCGCACCCGAGGGAATGGTGGACTCGATCGACTGAAGCGTGGCATCGGACACCGAGCCCGAGACGTACTGGGTGAGGTCTCCCCCATCGGTCTGCGCGGTAAAGAGGGACTCGATGACGGACTGCTGCGTGGGCCATCCATACCCCTTGTAGTACGCGAAGCCGGCAGCGCAGACGAGCAGAATCAGGATGACGAGGAGCGTGATGAAGACCTTGAAGCCGGTGCGTCGGTGCTTCCGACGAACCTTGCGCTCATGCTCGTCCTGCTTGACGATGTCATCCTCGGAAATCGAGAAGAAGCCCGTGTCCTCGGCATTTGGAATGAGCTCTCCGGACTCCCCGGTGGGATCGAGCGGGTCATAGGCGCCACCGTAGCCAGCCGCGGCGAGAAGCGCGTCGGTGTCGGAGGGCCGCTTGGCCGCAAGCTGAGCCACTGCCTTACGGGCGGCGTCAAACGAGGCCTGAGCCTCGGGAGAAAGCTTGTACGTGCCGTCGGACGTTGCATGGGAGAACGCATCGACCGCTTCCGACATGCGGTTAGAGGCCACGTAGGCGAGACCGAGATCGCAGTAAATCTGGTTCTGGCTCTCGAGCGGAGTCGTGAAGTCAAGGCCGGTGCGATACGCCTCGACGGCATCGACGGGGCGACCGAGCCTCATGAAGCAGCTTCCGAGGCTCCGAAGCGCTCCCGACGGGTTGGGATTGCCCTCGTCGATGGCGGCGTTGCGGTACGCGATGCCCGCATTTCGGATGTCGCCGGACTTCTCATACGCGGAGCCAAGCGCGAGATAGGCCTTATATGGTGTGGAGTAGGACGAGTCCTGCACGGCAGCAGAGAGCGCTCCGATCGCGTCGGCCGTATGCCCGGAGGCGAGAAGCGCGCGCCCACGGTTGCAGGAGAGCGCACCCCTCCTGCCATACGCCGAATCCTTGAGCGCATCACCGTAGGCGCTCGCGGCCGACTCGTACTGACCAAGCTTCATGTAGGCGTTTCCAAGGAGGTGGTCGACGGAACCGCCGACCTCACCCGGCTGCTTGGCCTGGCTCAGCTTCGCGACGGCGTCAAGCCAGTCCGCGCGCTGGTATGCAGCCTTGCCTGCCTCATATGCCTGTTGGTTCACGGTGGCCTCCAATGGTGTATGCGCCGATTCGCGCGTTAGGCGCTCACGTGCTCGATGGTAATCGTGTTGATCACATCGTTCTGGCGAAGGGCGGAGATGACTTCGAGACCCTCGAGCGTGGTTCCGAAGACCGTGTACCCAGAATCAAGCCCATGCTGGGGACCAAGACAGAAGTAGAACTGCGAGCCTGCGGAGTTGGGAGCGGACGAGCGCGCCATGGCCAGCGCACCATCTACGTGCGAGTTGCGTGGGTTGGTGGTGTACTCCTCGTGAATGCAGTACCCGGGACCGCCGGTCCCGTTGCCCTTCGGATCTCCGCCTTGGATGACGAAGCCCGGGACGTAGCGATGGAACGTNAGCCCGTCGTAGAAGCCCTTCTCGGCGAGTTCGCAGAAGTTCGCGACATGAATGGGGGCACCGTCACCGTCGAGGCGAACGCGGATGACACCCCTGCTCGTATCAAAGACGGCGACCTCATCACCCGCGACCTTGTACGNGGGGGTGTACAGCGAATCTCCGAAGAAGCCCATGTTGCCTCCGTGAAATCGAAGTATGTAGCCGCAGGTGCGACACAATCTACCATCACGATATCTTAACAGGATAGCGCTCGGTTCACACATTCGGCAGAGAGCTTGGCGAGGCCTCCCACTACTTCTGAGTCGGCTTCCATGCGTCGTAGTTCTCGTCGAACTGCTTCTTGAANGAGTCCGTGCCGCCNGCGTAGTTGCGCTTGGCAACGGCCTCTATCTCGTCCTGGTACTCCGAGGGATTATCGTAGCTCAGGTCGAGCGCCCAGGCGTCGGTAAGCGCGTCGGCGCGGTTGCGGAGCCAGTTTCCGAGCTTGACGAGATTGGCGAGATCGCTCGAATAGGTACCAGCGCCGTCATCGAGCTGCGAGATGTTAGAGATCAGGTTGCTGATCTTGATCGAGAGCGCAGAGGCGTCGGAACTGGCGGAGGTTCTCGAGGACAGGTCTCCGGTGTAGGCGGTCTCGTCGAAGGTCGCGACGCACGCGTCAAGCTTGGTCTCGAGTTCGCTAAGCGTCGTGTAGTCAGCAAGTATTGCCTCGTAGACGGTATCGGTGCTCGAGCTCGTGGTCTCAGACGAGGAGTCCTGCCCGGTGAGCGTCGTCAACGTACCAGGGAAACCCGCGCTCGACGTATCGGCAGGCGTCGTCGTAGACGTCTTATAGAGCGTGGGGTCCCAGGGGTGCGTTATCGCCAGAGCAGCGCCGCCGATGACGAAAATGGCGAGCAGCGCGGTAAAGACGAACACCCGTGCGCGGGGCATTCGGTCGTGGCGAAGCACCGCCGAGGACGGATCCTGCTCCGCGGGAATCGCGCTTTCGATACGGGCCTCGCGGCTCTTCGCGTAGGCCTGAAGAAGGGCGCTCGTGGAGTCGGGGTCCACGTCCTCGCCCGTTTTAGAGGCCTGCGCCCCATCAATCTCCGGGAGACCGAGGTCGCGCACGGTACGGGCGGGCGTCGCAGCATCGTCGAGGGGTGTACCGCACTTGGGACAGACGGACATGCCATCGGCCAGAAGAGCTCCGCATACGGGGCACCACTTACCGCTCGCAACGGGGATCCTCTGCGTGAGACCTAGCTGGAAGTGGCAGCACGGGCACTCGAAGGTACCGTCTGGAACATCAGCTCCACAGTTGGGGCATTTCATGTACGACACCTCCCGTCGGGTCTCGAGGACATAGGCACCATCGTCGGACGACACTCTAGCAGAGGTTTCCAAGGACGTAGGGCAGGATGCCNCCCTTCGAGAGGAAAGCACCTTCCATGGGGGTGTCCACGCGAACGATGCAGTCGAACTCGATCGCCTCGCCAGAGGACCTCGTCGCCCTCACGTGCGCGATACGACTGGCGGGAAGACCGGCCGTGAGGTCGACGGGCGACACGTCGTAGGTCTCGTCNCCCACGAGNCCGAGCTCCTTCGCGCACTCTCGCCGTNGGCNAACTGAAGGGGNAGGACNCCCATCTGTACGAGNTTGGAACGGTGGATGCGCTCGAAGCTCTCTGCGATGACGGCACGGACGCCGAGAAGCAGCGGACCCTTGCCCGCCCAGTCACGCGATGACCCGGAGCCGTAGAGCTTGCCCGCCACCACGACGAGAGGCACGCCCGCAGAGCGGTAGTCCTCGGAGGCGTCGAAGATGGACTTGGTCTCGCCATCGAGAAAGTCATGCGTCCACCCACCGACGCGACCGTCTCCGATGGCGTTTTTCAGCTTGACGTTTGCAAAGGTGCCGCGAGCCATGATCTCGTGGTTTCCGCGGCGCGAGCCGTAGGTGTTGAAGTCGGACTGCTCGACACCCCTCTCTCCGAGGTACCGGGCAGCCGGGGAGTCGGCAGCGATGGCTCCGGCAGGTGAGATGTGGTCGGTCGTGACGAAGTCACCGAGAAGCGCGAGCACACGAGCCCCTCGCACCTCGATGACCTCCTGCTCGCAAGCGATGTCAAAGTATGGGGCCCTGCGCACGTAGGTGGACTCGGGGTCCCACGGGAAGGTGGCGGACTCGCTGGAGGGGATGGAGCGCCACGTCGCCGATCCCTCGAGGAGCCCACGCGCGCCCTCGGCGAAGACCTCCGGGGTGACGGCCTCACGAAGCACCTCCTCGATCTCAGCGTCGGTGGGCATGATCTCCGCAAGCGAGACGGGCCTTCCGTCGAATCCGTATCCGACGGGTTCGGTCGAGAGGTCCACGTCCACGGTGCCCGCGATGGCATAGGCCACGACGAGGGCGGGCTGGCAGAGGTAGTTCTGGCTCACGTCGGGAGAGATGCGGCCCTCGAAGTTGCGGTTGCCCGAGAGGACGCTCGTGAGCTCCACGTCGCGAGAGACCGCCTTGAGCTCGGGCTTGATCTCTCCGGAGTTGCCGATGCAGCTCATGCAGCCAAAGCCGCACGTGAAGAATCCCAACTCGCGAAGAGGCTCGAGAAGGCCCGCGTGCTGAAGGATGAGCTCGGTCGCATGACTACCCGGTGCGAGGATGGCCTTGACCCAGGGCTTGGACGCAAGGCCGTGCTCGCACGCCTTTGCGGCGACGAGACCCGCNGCGACCATCATGGCNGGNTCNGTGGCNGTNGTGCANCTCGTGATCGCGGCGATGGCGATGGCGCCGTGACGGAGCGCTCCCATGTGTCCGGCGTCAAAGACCTGCCCGAGGTCGGAACGACCGTTGGCGGCGGCCGAGTCCTCGAAGCGGCGCTTGAGGTCGGCTATGGACACGCGATCGTGCGGACGTGACGGACCCGCAAGCGAGGGCTCCACGCTCGAGAGATCGAGCGTGACGGTTCGTGCGTAGACGCGACCCGTCGCGTTGCCAAAAGCCCCCTGAGCCTCGAGATAGGCCCGAGCGAAGGCGACCTCGGAGCTGTCGCGTCCGGTTAGCTCGAGATAGCCCGTGGTAACGTCGTCCACGGGGAAGAGCGTCGTCGTGGCACCATACTCGGGCGTCATGTTGGCGACGCAGGAGCGCTGCGTCGCGGTGAGCGTAGAGACGCCCTCGCCGGTAGCCTCGACCAGACAACCCACCACGCCCTCGCGACGCATGAGCTGCGCCACGCTCAGCGCGAGGTCCATGCCGGACGCCCCTGCGCGGAGCGCGCCGACGAGCCTCAGCTCCACGACGGGAGGCACCAGCATGGAGANGGGCTGACCGAGNGCCGCAGCCTCGGCCTCGATGCCGCCAACACCCCAGCCGAGGACGCCCAGGCCGTTCGCCGTGGTCGTATGGGAGTCGGTGCCCACGAGNGNGTCGAAGCAGGNGACGNCNCCCNCGGCNAGCGCATCGGTCGTGACGACGCTGCAGAAGCGCTCGATGTTGAGCTGGTGGCAGATGCCNCCGCCNGGNGGAACGATCTCCACGTTCTGAAACGACCTGCTCGCCCATTTGAGAAAGGCAAAGCGCTCGCGGTTGCGTTGCGCCTCCGTCTCCTGGTTGGCCTCGACGGCGCCCTCGACTCCGGCGACGTCCGCAATGACGGAATGGTCGATGACGAGGGTGCAGGGGATGTGCGGGTTGACCCTCGACGGGTCTCCCCCACGCTTCACCGTCGCGTCGCGCATGGCGGCGAAGTCCACGAAGACCGGCACGCCCGTNAAGTCCTGGAAGAGCACGCGCGCTGGCATGAACTCGATCTCTGCACCCTGCTTCCCGGCAAGTCCGGCGGAGACGACCGAGAAGGCCTCGCGGACGGCGTCCTCTGTCGTGGCCGCGCGGCGCACGACGTTCTCCAGAAGTGCCAGGAGGGCACGCGGCAGCCGCACGGCGCCAGGGATTCCCGAAACGTCGTACATGAGNCTCGTCACGNCTCCNGNGGAGAGNTCGCGNGGNNTGCGCGCGGCGAGCGACGGCATCANGNAAAGCGCTATCGATGGTCATTTTCGATCCTCCAGGTAAAAGACGACTTTCGAGAACGCTCCGTTGCGCTCGTAGTTGGCGAGCGACCATTCGTAGGCGCGTTTGAAGAGAAGCACCGAGGCGACGCCGAGAACGATAACGAGCACCCACATGGTAGCGGTAAGGGGCACGATTCTGTAGAAGTCGGCGAGGACCGTACACCCAGTCGCAACAATGGCGGCCATCACCACGAGCAGCGCCACGCGCATGGGCGTCATGGGCCGGGAGATCCTCCACACGAGCACGAAGCCCACGACGAAGTTAAGGACGAGGCAGACCGTGGAGATTTCCGCAAAGCTGAAACCGAGGAGCCTTCCCGCGACGATCGCCGCGAGGAGCGAGGCCACGATGGAAAGCGAGGCGGGCAGGGAGCGCGAGAGCACGTTGGCGATGAAGACGCCACGCACGCGATCATGGTTGGGCTCGAGTGCAAGCACGAACGAGGGGATCCCGATGATGGCAGTGGAGAGCAGAGACATCTGAATGGGGATGAAGGGATATGGCGGCACGATGATGCAGATGAGCGCGAGGGCCGCCGTGTAGACCGTCTTGACGAGGAAGAGGGAGGCGGAGCGCTGCAGGTTGTTTATGGAGCGTCTGCCCTCTGCCACGACCTCGGGCATNTGGACNAANTCGTTGTCCGCGAGGACGATCTCGGACACGTTGCGCGCCGCCGCCGAGCCGGANGCCATCGANACNGAGCAGTCCGCCTCGCGCAGCGCCAGTACGTCGTTCACCCCGTCGCCCGTCATGGCGACGGTGCGTCCGTCAGCATGGAGCGCGCGGACGAGCTCACGCTTCTGCTGGGGGGTCACGCGGCCGAACACGCGATACCTCCGCGACGCCTCGTGGACCTTCTCGTCCGTATCGAGCGTTGACGCATCGACGCAGAGGTCGGCGTCGGGAACGCCTGCGCGCGCGGCGATGGCGGAAACGGTCCTTGGGTCATCGCCCGAGATGACTCGCAGCTCAACGCCCTGCTCCACGAAGTAGCGCATGGTCTCTGGCGCGGTGTCTCGAATCTGATCACGAATGGCGACATACCCGAGCAGCCGCAGGTCGCCCACGATGGAGAAGTCCTCGGCGAAGCCATCCGCCTCGCAGACGACGAGCACGCGCTCGAGCTCGTCAAAGCTCGCNAGNGAGCGNGCNACGNCCGCNTAGCCGTCNCCCAGCACGAACTGCGCCGCTCCCATCACGAGGGCGCGACCACCCGTAGTGACACAGCCGGAGTACTTCCTCGCCGAGGCGAAGGGGATGACTCGCGAGGAGCCTTCCGCAGCGGCGCTCTTCCCATCCGCGTAGGCAAGAATCGCGCGAGCGGTCTCGTTGGCGTCGTCCGCAGTGGCGCGGGCAATGGTCGCGAGCGCGCAGGCGACGTCTCCCCCATCCGGCGAGAGCGAGGCATCCGTCACGCGCGCGACCTCCATGCCGCCCGTGGTGATGGTGCCGGTCTTGTCCAGACAGAGCGTGTCCACGCGCGCGAGCGTCTCGACGCAATACGACTGCTGCACGAGGACCTTGCGCATGGCGAGTCGGGTGGTCGCTATGGCGAGAACGCTTGAGGTGAGGAGCACGAGCCCCTGGGGAATCATGCCTATGACCGCCGCGACGGACGCGAGGATTGCGCTGTTGACCGTCGAACCATCCATGAGAAGCGTACGCAGAAAGAGCCCCAGCCCAAGTGGCACGAGACCGAGCGTCGCGAGACGGATGATGGCATCGAGCGTGCTGAGGATCTCGGACCTGACAGGCTTGACGTACTTCGCCTCGGCGCTAATTCGCGCCGCGTAGCCCTCGCGGCCAACCCGCGCCACTCGTGCCACGAGGTTTCCGGAGTCAACGAAGCTGCCCGAGAGAAGCTCGCTGCCCGGTTCCTTGACCACGGGTTTGCTCTCGCCCGTGAGAAGGCTCTCGTTGACGGTCACGCTCCCGCGCACGACTATCGAGTCTGCGGGAATCTGGTCTCCGTGCGAGAGGCACACGAGGTCATCGATGACGAGTTCGGTGGCGCTGACGCCGACGCGCTGCGCGGCGCGGATGACGGTGACGGGCTTTAGGGTAAGGATGGTGAGCTTGTCGACCATCCGCTTCGCACGAATCTCCTGGAAGACGCCGATCGCTATGTTAGCGAAGACGACGCCCACGAAAAGCATGTTTCTCCACTGCTGCGTGATGGCGACGAGGCAGGCCATGGCGAGGTTCACCGCATTGAAGAACGTGAAGGTATGCTCCGCGAGAATGCGCGCCACCGACTTGGTTCTGACGTCCGTGTTGGTGTTTACGCGGCCATCGGCCATACGCTCGGCGACCTCGTCGTGGCTTAGCCCGACGAGGCGGTCTTCGGATGCTGGGGTGTCAGTGGTGTCCTCTACCATGGGGCAATTGTACGGCATGTGCCAAGGTGGTCGAGAGCGGCACCGTCGCATCCGTCACTCCCACACATCACAGGGGATGCATGGAGGACGTGAGTCCCTGCGCCACGTCTCTTGAACCAAGGATGTTATCGCGGACTTTGGTATCATATACATGAACCATGCGTATCGCCTCTCCGTCGCTTCGCCAGCCATAATCGACTAAGGGCGAACGTCGGCCAGGGCGGTGATGATGGCTCACTCTTATGCCATCTCTACTGCGCAGATCCCCGGAGGTCCTTTGCGCAACTGCCGTTTTGTAAAAACGCGCGAGGAGGGATCCCATTGATCATAAATAAGGGAGTAAGAATCAAAACCCTTGGGGAAGTAATGCCCGCAGAGTTTGCGAACCGACTCAAGAACGTTCCGCGGATGTACCAGAAGTACGATGCGGCGTTGAAGGAGGTTTGCACGAAGCTGGAGATTCTCGACACGAACTTCGAGGTGTCGGCGGACCATAACCCGATCCACCACATGGAAAGCCGCCTTAAGTCACCGAAGAGCATCCGCGACAAGCTGCGAAAGAGCAACTTGGAGATCAGCGAGGACGACATCCGAAGCCGCATTTTTGACATCGCCGGAATTCGAGTGATCTGTAACTACATCGACGACATCTACTTGATCAGCGGCAAACTGTGCGAGCAGTCTGACGTTACCGTCGTCTCCATCAAGGACTATATAAAAGAGCCGAAGCCTTCGGGTTACAGAAGCCTGCACGTCACAGTGGAGATACCCGTGTTTCAGCCCAACCAGGTCGAAAACGTCCCCGTCGAAATACAGTTTCGGACGGTATCCATGGACGTTTGGGCCAGTCTTGAGCACGAGCTGAGGTACAAGTCGAACAACGTGCTCTCGGATGACCAGCAGCAGATGCTCAAGGACAGTGCGCTCCAGCTCGAGAAGGTAGACCGTAGTTTCCAGGAAATATACGACTCCGTCAAATCCGGCAGGGACGAGGGCAACGTTGAGCGGGAGGAATGTCTATGAAAAAGATGTTTAAGCGACTGCTTCATTTTAAACGGGCGATTTTCCTGCTGCTGGTAACGGTGATAGGCTCCGTCGCCGCCAACCTCGCCTTACCGATGTACCTCTCGAGCGTGATCAACACCGCAATCCCGAACAGCGACATGGGTGCGGTCGTAAGCATTGGCGGAACCATGCTGCTCTTTGTTCTGCTGGGCATCGGATGCAGCATCGCAACGGGCCTTCTGTCCTCCCTCGTCTCGGTCGGCCTTGGTCGAAACCTGCGAAGCGACGTCTTTCGAAAGGTGCAGTACTTCTCCCAAACCGAGTTTGACCGCTTCTCGACGGCATCCCTGATCACCAGGACCGGAAACGACGTGACTCAGGTGCAGACCTTTATCAACATGCTTCTGAGGGTCTGCCTGATGGCGCCGATCATGTGCATCGGCGGCATAGTGCTGGCACTGGCAAAAAGCCCCATGATGTCGGCGATCTTGCTTATCTCCATGCCCATCATGATCGTCGTCGTCCTCTTGATCGCCCGGGTCGCGACGCCGCTTTCTCAGAAGATGCAAGGCAAGCTGGATGAAATCAACCTCGTCACGAGAGAAAAGCTGACGGGCATTCGCGTCGCGAGGGCATTCGGCACGGAAGACTACGAGGAGGAGCGCTTCGACAGGGTCAACACGGACTTCATGAAGAACGCCATCAAGATGAATACCGCGATGGGCGTCATGATGCCCGGACTCAGCCTGGTGCTCTACGCGACCATGGTGGCGCTGCTCGCCTTTGGCGGATATCAGATAATCCATCTATCCTCCATCCCCATCGGTGACGTGATCGCCATTATCCAGTACGTCATGCAGATCATGATGTCGGTCATGATGCTGTCCATGATCTTCGTGATGTACCCGCGAGCGGCCGTCTCCGCCGACCGGATCAACGAGGTCTTGGACACCGAGGCCGTCATCAAAAATAGCGAGAGTGCCGTGACGGCCACAGACCGAAAGGGCTACGTCTCGTTTAGTAACGTGACCTTTGCTTTTCCGGGTGCGAGCACGCCCGCGCTGAAGAACATCTCCTTCGACTCCGCACCTGGAGAGGTGACCGCCATCATCGGTTCGACCGGCTGCGGCAAGTCGACGCTCGTCAACCTGATTCCACGGTTTTACGACGTTCAAGAAGGTGAGGTGCGGGTGGACGGCGTCAACGTCAAGGATATGGACGTTGAGACTCTGCGAGGAAAGATCGGCCTGGTTCCGCAGAAGGCGTTCCTGTTTAAGGGAACGATCGCGGATAACGTCGGCTACGGCGAGGACGAGCCGGAGGAGACGGCGGTTGAGCATGCCGTTCGTATCGCACAATCCTATGATTTCGTCATGGACAAGGAGGGCGGCTTCGAGTCCGAGATCGCGCAGGGCGGCACCAACGTGTCCGGCGGACAGCGTCAGCGCCTCGCCATCGCCAGGGCGATCTCAAGAAGGCCGGAGATATACATCTTCGACGACAGCTTCTCCGCGCTCGACTTCAAGACGGACGCAGCACTTCGGAAGGCACTCATGGAGGACGCCGGAGACGCCACGATCATCCTCGTCGCCCAACGAGTCAGCACGATCATGAATGCCGATCGTATTCTCGTCCTCGAGAACGGTACCTGCGTCGGGCAGGGCCGACACGAGGAACTGCTCAAAAACTGCGAGGTATACCAGCAGATTGTCTACTCGCAGTTCAGCAAGGAGGAGGCGAGCGCGAATGAGTAAGAAAGAAAGTCAGCCCACGAACATGAAAATCGTTTTCGGCAGACTCCTCGCCCTGATGAAGCCCTACCGCAAGGGAATGACCATCTCGATCGTGCTCATCGTCCTGGCCTCCATCTTCAACAGCCTCGGACCGTTCATTCTCGGCAAGGCAACCGACTCCATGGTCGGGCTCGTCGTCGGCGGGGTCCCCGTAGCCAGCGGCATTCAGACGTTCACGACCACCCTCGTCATCCTCGCCGTCACCTATCTTCTGTACGCGCTCCTAAAATACCTGAGCACCTGCATCCTGGTCAGGGTCTCCCAGAAGACGATCTACGACCTGCGCGAGAACGTGGACAAGAAGTTCAAGAAGCTCCCGCTGAACTACTTTGACACCAACACCTACGGGGACGTTCTCAGCCGCATCACCAACGACGTGGACACGATCTCCAACAGCCTCCAGCAGAGTCTCGACCAGATTGTCACGGCCATAACCTCCGTCATATGCATCTTCACGATGATGCTCGTTATCAGCCCGGTCCTGACGCTGATCGGCATCATCACCGTCCCCTTGGCGCTGTCCATCTCCATGAAGATCGCGAAGGCCTCCCAGGTCTACTTCCAAGCGCAGCAGGATACGCTCGGCACCATCAACGGCTATGTCGAGGAGAGCTTTTCCGGGCATAACATCGTGAGCGCCTACGGAACGGAAGAGCGCACCATCGGCGAGTTCGAGTCAAGCAACGAGGAGCTGTATGAGAGCGGCTGGAAATCCCAGTTCATGTCCAGCACGCTCATGCCGATCACGCAGGGAATGACGAACCTTGGCTATGTAGCGGTCGTCGTCGTGAGCAGCGCCCTCGTAATCAACGGCAGGATGACCATCGGCATGATTCAGTCGTTCATCCAGTATCTGCGCCAGTTTTCCCAGCCGATCAACCAGACGGTCCAGATCGCGAACGTCCTGCAGTCAACGGCTGCCGCCGCAGAGCGCGTCTTCGAGTTCCTGGACGAGACGGAAGAGGTTCCCGAGGCACAAGACCCGAAGACGCCGAACGCCCTTGACTGCTCGGTCGAATTTGACCACGTCAAGTTTGGCTACCTGCCCTATCGCACCCTGATGCACGATGTTAGCCTGAAGGTCGACGCAGGCAACAAGGTCGCCATCGTCGGTCCCACGGGCGCCGGAAAAACGACGCTCGTCAACCTCCTGCTGCGGTTCTACGACGTCAGCGGCGGTGGGATCCTGGTCAGCGGAATCGACATCCGCGACATGCACCGGAAGGACCTGCGCGCGGTCTTCGGCATGGTCCTGCAAGACACGTGGCTGTTCACGGGAACGATCATGGACAACCTTCGCTACGGCAGGCTGGACGCGACGGACGAAGAGGTCGTCGCGGCGGCAAAAGCAGCACGCGCGGATGCGTTCATCAACGCCCTGCCAGGCGGCTATGACCATGTGTTGCACGAAGGCGCATCCGAGCTCGCCCAAGGTGAGCGCCAGCTCCTGACGATTGCCCGGGCGATCCTGGCCGACAGCCCCATNATGATTCTCGACGAGGCGACCAGCTCCGTCGACACCCGCACGGAGGTGTTGATCCAGGAGGCGATGGCAACGCTCACGAAGGGCCGGACCAGCTTCGTGATCGCCCACAGGCTCTCCACGATTCGCGACGCGGACATGATCATCTATATGGAGGGCGGCGACATCAAGGAGACCGGCACGCACGACACGCTGATGAGGAAGGGCGGTCTGTACGCCAGCCTCTACAACAGCCAGTTCGCAAACGAGAACGGCTAGAGGGTAGTACGGGGCGGGCGCTTGCTCCCCCGTATGACCGCGAAGCACAAATAACCCGGGCTCCTCCCTGATTGGAGAGGAGCCCGGGTAATTTTCCATGGTGCCCCCAGAGGGATTCGAACCCACGACCTTTCGCTCCGGAGGCGAACGCTCTCATCCACTGAGCTATAGGGGCAACGAGTTGCGATTATACACCACGCCTGACGAGACGGGCCGTGCGTCGTTGGCATGGCATGGCGGTAAAACCGCAGGATTCCATTAGGTTACGTGATGACATTGCGAAAAACGAGCACACTAGACTTGCTAGAATAACCTGTTACACATGTCAGTCCCACGTGCNTTTNCGCACGCGTCAGGAAGGCGTCAAGATGATTGCAATCGTCAAGGAAACCGCCACGCAAGACCAGCTCGACCACTTCGTCTCGTGGATCGAGGGACGTGGCTTCAAGACGAACGTCTCNCAGGGTGANAACGAGACCATCGTNGGCATCATCGGTGANACCACCCAGATNGACCCCTTCCTGCTCGAGAGCATGGATATCATCGAGCGCGTCCAACGCGTCTCCGAGCCCTTCAAGAAGGCCAACCGCAAGTTCCACCCCGAGGACTCCGTGATCGACTGCGGCCACGGCGTGCTCATCGGAGGGGGTCACTTCCAGGTCATGGCGGGGCCCTGCTCCGTCGAGGGCGGCAACCTCATCAAAATTGCCCGTCTCGTCAAGACCTCGGGGGCGACGATGCTGCGGGGCGGCGCATACAAGCCTCGTACCAGCCCCTACTCATACCANGGCATGGGCGAGGAGGGNCTCGACCTTCTCCTCGAGGCCTCTGCAGAGCTTGACATGCCCATCGTCACCGAGGTCATGGACCCGCGCGACGTTCAGCTCTTCGTGGACAAGGGCGTAGACGTCATGCAGATCGGGGCACGCAACTCGCAGAACTTCAGCCTCCTCAAGGAGGTGGGAAAGACCTCGGTCCCCGTCCTCCTCAAGCGCGGTCTCGCGGGCACCATAGACGAGCTCCTCATGGCCGCCGAGTACATCATGAGCGAGGGCAACGANAACGTGATCCTCTGCGAGCGCGGCGTCCGCACCTTCGAGACGCGCACGCGCAACACGTTTGACGTCAACGCGATCCCCGTGCTNCACCACCTCTCCCACCTGCCCGTCATTGGTGACCCGAGCCATGCGACCGGCTATACCCGCTACGTGCGCCCCGCCGCCTACGCCGCCACCGCGGCAGGTGCCGACGGCCTTGAGATCGAGGTGCACAACTGCCCGTCAGAAGCGTGGTCAGACGGAGCACAGGCGCTTACCCCCGAGATGTTCGANGANGCCATGAGNCGCATCGCCCTCATCCGCNNGGCAGTGACCGTCGACCTCTCAGAGGAGGCCTAGCCTTGTCGCCTGCGGACTCCCCCACCTTCATCCCTGGTCGCGTCGGGGTAGTAAGCCTGGGCCTCATGGGAGGCTCCTTCGCCAAGGCGCTCCATGCCGGTGGCAGGCAGGTCTTTGCCTGGAACCGCACGAGCGCGACCACCGAGCTCGCCATGATCGAGACGATCGATGGCGAGCTCACCGATGACGTGATTGGCAGCTGCGAGCTCATCGTGCTCGCAGGCTACCCCCAGACGAGCATCGAGTGGCTCGAGGCCAAGCAGGACCTCGTCGCACCCGGCGCCATCGTCATGGACGCCGTGGGCGTCAAGCGCGTCATATGCGAACGCTGCTTCGCCATTGCCGAGAGGCACGACTGGACCTTCGTGGGCGGACACCCCATGGCGGGCACGCAGCACTCGGGCTTCGCGCACGCGCGCGCCACCATGTTCCGAAACGCACCCCTGGTCGTCGTTCCGCCGGCCATGGATGACTTCGTCCTCGTTGACGTGCTCGAGCGTCTGAAGAACCTCCTTGCTCCCTGCGAGTTCGGCTCGTTCACGCTTGCCACGCCCGAGTTCCACGACGAGCAGATCGCCTTCACCTCGCAGCTTGCGCACGTCGTCTCNAACGCCTACNTCAAGAGTCCGACNGCNCGCGAGCACCATGGGTTCTCCGCGGGATCCTACAAGGACCTCACTCGCGTCGCACGCCTCAACGCGACGATGTGGACCGAGCTGTTCCTTGACAACGCCGACAACCTCTCCNCNGANATCGGNANGCTCNTCGNCAACCTNCAGCAGTACAAGGACGCCCTCGACGCTCACGATGCCAGCCGCCTCCACGACCTTCTCGCCCAGGGCGATGCGATCAAGAGGGAGGTCGAGAGCAGGTGAGCGAGAGAGTCGTACACGTGAGCACGACGCAGCGTCCCTACGACGTGCACGTCGGCACCGGCCTTCTCTCCGAGACGGGCGTCATCGCGCGTGAGGTCTGCGACGGAGATGCCGCCTGCGTCATCTCCGACTCGACCGTGGCACCTCTCTACGGCGACGCCGTCATCTCCTCGCTCTGTGCGGCGGGATTTACTTCCTCACTTGTCACCTTTCCTGCCGGCGAGCGGCACAAGCGCCTTTCCACCCTATCCGACCTCCTCGAACAGGTTGCGGAGAACGGCCTCACGCGAGACGACGTCATCGTGGCTCTTGGCGGGGGTGTCACGGGGGACATGGGCGGGTTCGTCGCGGCAAGCTATCTGCGCGGCATCCGGGTCGTGCAGGTTCCCACGTCGCTCCTCGCCATGGTCGACTCGTCGGTCGGTGGCAAGGTCGCCGTCGATCTCGAGCACGGCAAGAACCTCGCGGGTGCCTTCTGGCAGCCAAGCGCGGTAATCGCCGACGTCGGCTGCCTGGAATCGCTCGACCACGAGCTGCTCACCGACAGCTGCGGCGAGATTATCAAGCATGCCGTTCTCGCGGATGCCGGCCTCCTGGCTTCGCTGACCTCCTCGCCCATCAACGGTGAGGGTATCCCCATAGACCGCATGGTCGAGGTGATCTCGGAAAACGTCAGCATCAAGCGCGATGTGGTGGACGCCGACGAGACCGAGCGAGGCATTCGCCAGACGCTCAACTTCGGCCACACCATCGGACACGCCGTGGAGGCCGCCAGCGACTTCTCGCTCGGTCACGGCACCTGCGTCGCCATCGGCATGTGCTGCATGGCTCGGGCGACCGAGTCCATGGGCTGGAGCTCCCACGAGGCGACCGAAAGGATCGTGTGTGCCGTCCGCGCCCATGGACTTCCCACGGACACCTCGCTCGACCACGACCTGCTCTTCCGCTTTGGCGCCCATGACAAGAAGCGCCACGGGAGCGACGTGAACGTCAACGTGGCCCGAAACATCGAGGACGTCGTCGTGCGCCGCGTCTCTCTCGAAGAGTTCCGTCACCTCATCGACCTCGGCTGCGGCGCGTAGGCGGCCGGCATGAGAGCGATCATCACACCAAGCAGGCTCTCTGGCTCCCTTGCCGCGGTCGCCTCCAAGTCGGAGGCGCACCGCATCCTCATCTGCGCCGCGCTCGCGGGAGGCACCACCGACATCGACTGCTCCACCTCGTCGTCCGACATCGACGCCACAGCCAGCTGCCTTTGCGCGCTGGGAGCACGCGTGACGCGAACGAGGCTCGGCTTTCGCGTGGTCCCCATCCCCAGAGACGCTGGCGACGCCTATGCCCCCCGCCTTGGCAGGACGCTCGACTGCGGCGAGTCCGGGTCTACCCTGCGCTTCCTCCTCCCCGTTGTCTGTGCGCTTGGCGCTACGACCAGTCTCGTCGGCCGCGGAAGACTCGCCGAACGCCCGCTTTCCCCCCTCTATGAGGAGCTTGTTGCACACGGCGCCACCCTTTCACCGCAGGGACGCTTTCCCCTCTCCGTCTTGGGCAGGCTTGCCCCGGGCAGGTTTGCGCTCCCCGGAAACGTGTCGTCGCAGTACGTGAGCGGGCTTCTCATGGCAGCGCCCGTCCTTGGGGGCGACGTCGAGATCCTGGTGTCCGAACCTGTGGAGTCACTCCCCTACGTCACGCTCACCTGCGCCGCCCTTCGCCGCTTTTCCGTCGAGGTCAGGGTCGATCGCGTCGATATCGACGGAGGTCGTGCGATGCGCTTCGTCGTACCCGGCGGCGCCGCATACGCAACCCCGCGAACGCTTCGCGTGGGAGGCGACTGGTCCAACGCCGCGTTCTGGCTCTGCGCGGGCGCGCTCAGCCGCGAAGGCATCACCGTATGCGGGCTCGACCTCGCAAGCGACCAGGGCGATCGCTCCGTCCTCGGTGCCCTCTCCCTTCTCGGCGCCCGCGTCTCCCGGGCGCGCGACTCCGTCGCCGTCCGACCCGATCACCTCCACGGCTGCACCATCGACGTCGCGAGCTGCCCCGACCTCGTACCACCCCTCGCCATGGTCGCGGCTCGTGCCGAGGGCACGACGCGCATCGTGGGCGCCGAGCGTCTTCGCCTCAAGGAGTCTGACCGTCTCGAGACCATCTCCGCGGCGCTGAATGCGCTCGGTGGCCACGTGAGCGTCACGTCTGCGGGCCTTGACGTCGAGGGGGTTTCTTCACTCGCGGGTGGCATCGTCGACGCGGCGAACGACCATCGCATCGCCATGATGTCCTCCGTCGCCGCACTCGGTGCCGAAGGTCCCACCACCATCGTCGGCGCCGAGTGCGTCTCCAAGTCGTACCCCACGTTCTTCGAGGACCTCACCCACCTCGGTGGGCTCGTCTCAGAGGAGGAGTGATGCCGTCTACCTTTGGCAACAGGCTCTCGGTCACGCTGTTTGGCCAGTCGCACTCAGCGGGCGTCGGCTGCGTCGTCGAGGGGCTCCCATCCGGCTTCGTCGTCGACCTCGACGCCCTCGGGGCGTTCGTGGAGCGGCGGGCGCCAGGTCATGCGCCCTGGGACACGCCTCGCAAGGAAAAGGACTCCTTCCGCATCCTCTCGGGACTCAATCCCGACGGGATGACCTGCGGGGCTCCCTTCTCGGCCATCATCGAGAACACCAACACGCGCTCAGGCGACTACGCAAACCTCCTTGCCGTGCCGCGGCCAGGTCACGCCGACTTCACCGCGTGGGCCAAGTGGCACGGCGCGCAGGACGTTCCCGGAGGCGGNCACTTCTCNGCTCGCGTCACGGGCCCCCTCTGCGTGGCCGGCGGCCTCGCACTGCAGGTGCTTGCGGCACGAGGCGTTCGCGTCTCGGCTCACCTCCTTGAGGTCGCGGGTGTGAGCGACGAGGCCTTCTGCCTTCTCGACAACTCCTCCGAGGCGCAGGCCAAGCTCTCCTCTCAGATGGACGCGGTGTCTGATAGCCACGGTCTTCCCGTGATCGACCAGGAACGCGAAGTCGCCATGACCGCGGCCGTCATGGCGGCCCGCGCCGAGAAGGACACCGTGGGCGGCGTGGTCGAGTGCGTGGCGACGGGCATCCCCGCCGGCGTGGGCTCACCCATGTTCGATGGCATGGAGAGCAACGTAGCCCGGGCGATCTTCGGCATCCCCGCCGTGAAGGGCATCGAATTCGGGCTTGGCTTCGAGGCCTCGCGAGTCCGCGGCAGCCAGGACAACGACCCCTACGAGGTACGCGACGGGCGCTGCGTTCCCCGCACCAACAATGCGGGCGGCATCCTCGGCGGCATCACCACGGGCGCCCCGCTCTTCTTTAGAGTGGGCTTCAAGCCCATCTCGAGCATCGGCTTGGAACAGGACTCCGTCGACCTCACCACGATGACGCCCGCAAAGCTCTCCGTGAGAGGTCGTCACGACACCTGCCCGGCCATGCGGGCGGTGCCCATCGTCGAGGCGGTCTGTGCCCTCGTGGTGCTTGACTCCATCCTCACCTGGCCCGCAGACCCCGAAGCCACGACCAGACACAGACCACAGACGGCGTAAGGAGCGAACATGGACGACATGACCGAGCTCAGACTCCAGATGGATGACATCGATGACAAGATCTTCGAGCTCTTCAACGAGCGCGCGGACGCCGCCGAGAGGATCGGCCGGTATAAGAAAGCCAACGGCCTGCGCGTGTATGACCGCACCCGAGAGCGCACCAAGGTGGCTGACGCCACCTCCAAGGTCCCCGATGACCTCAGGACCTACGCGCAGGTGCTCATGGAGCTCCTCATGGAGGCCTCGCGCGGACGCCAGAACGCCCTCGTCGACACCACCGATGCCGAGGTCACGGCCATTCGCGCGGCGATGGAGCGCACGCCGGACCTCTTCCCTCAGGACGCCTACATCGCCTGTCAGGGCGTCGAGGGCGCCTACTCGCAGATAGCCGCGGAGCGCATCCTCAAGCACCCCACCATCAGCTACTTCGATACGTTCGACGGAGTCTTTCGCGCCGTCGAGCAGGGCTTCTGCGAGTTCGGCGTACTTCCCGTCGAGAACTCCACCGCAGGCTCGGTCAACAAGGTCTACGACCTCATGATGGAGCACGACTTTCACGTGGTCCGCACCACGCGCCTCAAGATCGACCACAACCTACTCGCGCGACGCGGCACCTCCATCGCTCGAATTCGCGACATCTACTCGCACGAACAGGCNATAAGCCAGTGCGCNGGNTATCTCGACTCGCTCGANGGCGTCAGGGTGCACGTNTGCGAGAACACGGCCGTNGCCGCCCAGAGCGTCGCCGACTCCGACAGAGACGACGTTGCGGCGCTTTCCTCCCGAACCTGCGCCGAACTCTACGGACTCGACGTCCTCGCCCGCAACGTCCAGGACCGCGATGACAACTACACGCGCTTCGCCTGCATCTCAAACGGCCTTTGGATCTATCCCGGCGCCGACCGGGCGTCGCTCATGATCGTCGTCGACCACCGCCCCGGCGCGCTTTACAAGGTGCTCGCCAAGTTCTATGCGCTNGACATCAACATCTCCAAGCTCGAGAGCCGTCCGATTCCGGGTCGCGACTTCGAGTTCATGTTCTACTTCGACATCGACTGCCCCGCCACGTCCCCCGAGTTCGAGACGCTCATGTCGACCCTGCCCAGCCTGTGCGAGGAATGTCGTTACCTCGGCAGCTACACGGAGGTGGTCTAGTGGCGGCCCAGACCACGGCCGCCGCGCAAAAGGGCGCCCCGTTTGGACTCGTGGGGCATCCTCTGGGCCATAGCTGGTCACCGAAGATTCACGGTATGCTCGGAAGCACCCCCTACGAGCTTCACGACCTTGCGTCCGACCAGGTCGAGGACTTCATTCGCAACGGTGCGTGGCAGGGCCTGAACGTCACGATTCCCTACAAGCCCGTCGCTGCCAGGCTTGCGGACTCGTGCTCCGAGCGCGTGCGCGATCTTGGCGTGGCAAACACCCTCGTGCGCCGACCGGACGGCACTATTTTTGCCGACAACACCGATGTCCTTGGCTTTTCCTGGCTGCTCGAGCGCTTTTGCCGCCGCGAGTTTGGCATCCCCGCCGTCGAGGCACTCGCGGGAAGACCCGTCTGCGTCCTCGGCAGCGGGGGTGCGAGCGCGGCCGTCCAGTCGGCCCTCCGAAAGGTGGGGGCCAGCCTCTCGGTCATCTCGCGCACCACCGATGACAGCTACGGCAACTTCCTCGCTCGCCATGCGGAGGTCGAACTGCTCGTCAACACCACCCCCGTCGGCATGTTTCCCGAGTGTCCCTCGTCCATTCTCTCGCTCGACACGATGAGACGGCTCACGCATCTCGCCGGCGTGCTCGACGTGGTCTACAACCCCATGCGCACGGGCATCTACCTCAACGCCGAGAAGCTCGGCGTACCCTGCGAGACGGGGCTNGCCATGCTCGTCTCGCAGGCGTTCTACTCCTCGGAACTCTTCCAGGGAAAGGATCTCGACGACTCCGTGGTCGATGCGATTCTTAGGTCAATTCTCGACACCACCGAGAACGTCGTACTCATCGGCATGCCCGGAAGCGGCAAGACGACCACGGGCAAGAGGCTTGCACGCATGCTCGGGCGTCCCTTCGTGGACATCGACGACGCCATTTCGCAAGACACGGGCAGAAGCTCGGCACAGATCATCCGCGAGGACGGCGAGGACGCCTTCCGTGAGGTCGAGACAAGGGTCACGGGTAGCTACTGCGCAAGGTCGGGATTCGTGATCGCCTGCGGCGGAGGGGTGGTCACACGTTCCGCGAACTACGACCTCCTCCGTCAGAACGGACGAATCGTCCTCATCGACAGGCCCATCGAGCAGCTGGGCTCCAACGGACGACCGATGACGCAGGAGAGAGGCGTGGAGCAGCTCGCCCGCGAACGCATGGGCACCTATCGATCCTGGGCGGACGTCACCGTCAGGTGCACGGGCTCGCCCGCAGGGGACGCCCAGCAGGCACGTCGGCTGCTAGGCCTATGATGCCATTCGGCACGAGCGCCGCAACGCTGGCCCAGTCGGGCAACCCGATTGCGACGCTTGCCAGAAAAAGAAACAACCGCAGGCACATGCAACATATACTGGCCATTCGATATCGACCTGTCTTATCGTGCATGTTCGGGCGACCGAGCGCATGATGGCGGCTGTGGGAAGGGAATACGTATGGACAAGACGGGGATAGCCCTTGAGGTCCTCGATGCCGTGGGNGGCAAGGACAACGTCNTAGCGAGNGACATCTGCATGACGCGTCTGCGCATCATGACCCAGCACCCCTCTCTTGTCGACACCGAGAAGCTGAGCTCNACGCGCGGCGTCCTCGGCATCGTCCGTCGAGGAAAGAGCGGCCTCGAGGTCGTCTTTGCGCCCGGCAGGGCGGAAGACGTCTACGACGAGCTCGTGCGACTCACGGGCATCAAGCCGGACAACAGCGTCTTCGAAGGCATCGCCGCGCAGGGAAGCGCGCTTCAGGTACAGATCAACTCGCCTCGCGACACGAGGGCCCAGATCGATCCCGATGACGAGACCGACTCCTCTCCCGAGCTCGTCGAGAAGCCCGATGCCGACGACATGCGGGGTCTTGTGTCGCTTCTCGAGAGCGACCTCCTCTCTGACGACGATTCCGAGGAGGACGAGGGCGAGGACGATGCGGACGACATGGACGACGAGGGTGCGCGCGTTCTCGTGATAAACGGTCCCAACATCAACATGCTCGGCATCCGCGAGCCGTCCATCTANGGCCGAGAGGACTATCAGGCGCTTCTCTCGCTCTGTCACGACGCCGCAGACGAGGCGGGCTTCTCAGACTGCACCTGCCTTCAGTCCAACCACGAGGGCGATCTGGTGGACTACATCCAGGACGCGCTCGGAAGCTATGACGGCATCGTCATCAACCCCGGTGCCTACACCCACACCTCCGTGGCCATACTCGACGCGGTCAAGGCCGTGAGNCTNCCCTGCGTGGAGATTCACATCTCTAAGATTGACGAGCGCGAGGACTTTCGCCAGATCTCCTACATCCGCCAGGCCTGCTTCGAGACCATCGCGGGCATGGGCATCNNGGGATATCGCANGGCCATNCTCGACCTCGCCGACCACCTCGGCATCAGCAGGTAGCAAAATCGCATCGGCACTTCTCTGCCGGGCCACGCCAGGCGTGGAGATTTACTACCTGCAGGTCCAAACACAGGATTCCGTCACGATCGCGTCGACGGGGATGTCGTGGTCCTCGTAGGGCAAGGGGTTGCTGCTGAGCTGCGACGCACGGGCGAGACCGAGCTTGTCACCTGGGTAGAACGAGAGAAAGCGGTCGTAGNAGCCACCGCCGTAGCCGATGCGATGTCCGTCGGCATCATAGACAAGCGCGGGGACGAGACAGACGGAGCCGACCATCTCGGTCGTCTTCACGAGCTTTCCCGCGCCTTTCGCAGGCTCGAGAATGCCCCTGAAGCCCGGCTCCAGCTCATCGAAGGAGCCTATCTCATAGAACCGCAGCGTCTTTTCTGCGAAGATGCACCTTGGGACGGCAACGGATTTTCCGGCGGCCCATGCGGAGGTCATAATCTGGTGCGTGTCCACCTCGTTGTCGTAGCTCACGTAGGTGAGGACGAGGGGTGCACCCCGATAGAGGCCAAACGACTCGAGCTGCAGGTGGATTCTTGCGTCTGACGAGAGCTTGGCCTGCACGGGAATATTCGACCTCGTGGCGATATACTCGNCGCGAAGGGCGGTCTTNCCTGCATCCGTGCCGTACGAGCTGCTCATCCTCGCCCCTTTCTACGTATAGAATCACTCTACAGCATGACGTGGACTCACATAGCAAATGGTAACAATCACAAGATTAGGAGAAATGCGGTGCCAAAGACGAGGGAAGCCGTCACTCGAGTCATGATGGTTCAAGACCTCAAGGTGGTCGTCACGTGGAAGCGGGTAAAGCGCATCTCCCTCGTCGTGAAGCCCTCCCGCGAGGTGAGCGTGTCCTGTCCCGTTGACACGCGTGAGTGCATCGTACGTGCCTTCGTGGCAAACCATGAGAAGTGGATCCTCGACTCCCTGCAAAAGCAGTCGAGACGCCTGGCCGACACCCCCGTCCATCTTGCTGATGGCGAGACGCTGCGGCTGTGGGGTCGCACCGTCCCCCTAAGGCTCGAAGAGGGCACGTCAACGGGAGCAAGGCTCGTCGAAGACGCCCTCGTCATCAGCGTGACGGAGGCAACCAGGGGGTCGGACGAGACATCCGTCGACGCCCGACGCGCGGCCGTGCGCGCATTTCTCTCGGAAGAGCTGCGTGCGGCGCTCCCACGTGTGGTCGAGCACTGCGAGGTCATCGTTTCCAAGCACGCGAGCTGCTGGCGGGTACGCTACATGACAAGTCGTTGGGGAAGCTGCAATCCACGCACCGGGGCGATCACGATCAACTCCGCGCTTGCAACGCTACCCCGACGCTGCCTCGAGGAGGTCGTCACCCACGAGCTCTGTCACCTCTGGGAGAAGAGCCACGACGCACGCTTCCATTCGCTCATGGACGGCTACTANCCNGCCTGGCGNGAGGTGCAGGCGGAACTCAATGCGAACCCGCCCCTCCTGCGCTAGACGAAAGGAGCACCGCATTGCCGTAAGATAGTCTGTGGGGTGTGGTGCCATGACCGGTGCCCACGACCATCACACGGATAGATCAGGAGTGGAACATGCCCAATGAGGGAAGCTACGATGCCGCGCTCAGGCGCAGCGCAGAGATTCAGGTCGACCTGCCCGACCACCCCGAGAAGTACACCATGCTCACGGGCGACCGCCCGACGGGCAGGCTTCACCTCGGTCACTACTTTGGCACGCTCGTCGAGAGGGTTCGTCTTCAGGACCTCGGCGTACATACCAATGTCATCATCGCTGACTACCAGGTCATCACGGACCGCGACACCACGGAGAACATCCAGGACAACGTCCTCAACATGGTGATCGATTACATGGCGTGCGGCATCGACCCCGAAAGGACCATGATCTTCACGCACTCGGCGGTTCCCTCCGAGAATCAGCTCATGCTGCCGTTTCTCTCCCTCGTCACCGAGGCGGAACTCCTTCGCAACCCCACCGTCAAGGCCGAGCAGGAGGCATCCGGTCACACCCTCACCGGCCTCCTCCTCACCTACCCCGTACACCAGGCCTGTGACATCCTCTTCTGCAAGGGCAACATCGTGCCCGTGGGACGNGACCAGCTNCCGCACATCGAGATCACGAGCAAGATCGCCCATAGGTTCAACGAGCGTTTCGCGCCAGTCTTCCCCGAGACCGCCGGACTCCTCACGTCCACGCCTCTCCTCCCTGGTCTCGATGGCCGCAAGATGAGCAAGTCGTACGGAAACGCGATCTCCATCTCGATGAGCGCCGAGGAGACCGCCAAGCTCATCAAGAAGTCAAAGACCGACTCCGAGCGTGTCATAACCTACGACCCCGAGAGTCGACCTGGCGTCTCCGCACTGCTCACCACCGCGGGCATCTGCACCGGCCGCGACCCCAAAGAGATTGCAGAGGAGATCGGCATGGGCGGCGCAGGTCAGCTCAAGAGGTATGCGACCGAGGCGGTCAACGACTACTTCGCCCCCATCCGGGAGCGCAGGCACGTCTATGAGAAGGACCTCGACTACGTGCACGACGTCCTTTCCGACGGCAATCGTCGGGCCAACGCGATCGCCGACCAAACGCTTTCCGAGGTTCGCGAAGCCATGCATATGGTGTACTAGGCATCATCTCTCGCATCGGCGTTCGGAAGCGATTGGCACGCTTCGCAAAGACGGGCAAGGAGGAATCATGTTCTGTCCAAACTGCGGGTACTCCGTTCCAGAGGGATCTGCGTTCTGCCCAAACTGCGGCACCAGACTCGTGACGACACCGGAGCCGACGAAATCGCGTGACGATGCGTCGGCACCCATCGAGGTCGTCCCCATACAGGTAAACCCAGACGGATCGCTCGCACACGAAGGGAAAGGCGATGCCGTCGCGCAAACCGCTCCACGCCCGATAGACTACACGCAGACGATGCCCGCGCCTGATGTCCGCCCCCAGCAGTCGCAGCCGTCCGCCGCTGACCAAGCGCCGCCCGCTCCCATTGAACACGCCCAGACGCAGACCGGGTATGCAAACACGCAGACCATCTACACCGGCACGCGCAAGAAGACGAGCGTGGGACTCATCGTCGGCATCGTCGCAGCCGTCATGCTTGTCGTCGTTGCCGTGGTTCTCCTCGTCGCTCCGACCTTCTCGAGATCCGTCAGCAGGGGGTCTTCGACCTCGACCATCACGACCGACCAGACCGCGACGGGTACGTACTACGCACTCTGGGAGTATGACAACGACGTCTGGATCTACACCTTCATCCTCAACGAGGACGGCACGGGCACCTTCAGGCTCTACCTTGCGGACGACGAGAGCGTGACGCAGTCCGAGGTCGANGCCGACGACTACAACGAACCCCTTGCATGGACGCAGGACGGCAACGTGGTAACCATTACCAACCCCGACAAGGACACCGACACGCTCCCCGACGCCCCCAATTACTACACGCTCACGACCGTCGGGAACAAGCGCGTGCTTACGCCGACGGACTCCGGTTACAAGTATCCCTCCGAGACGCTCTACGAGGACTGGGACAGCGCATACGCAGACATGAGCGACTAGGCTCCCTCGAGCGATGAAAACAAGGGGGCCGTCCCGTATGGGATGGCCCCCTTGCGTTGGCTCATGGCTCGTTCCTACTTGAGCGTTGCGTACATCACGGCCTTTATCGTGTGCATGCGGTTCTCCGCCTCGTCGAAGACACGTGACTGAGGACCCTCGAAGACCTCGTTGGTGACCTCCATCTCGGACAGGCCGTACTTCTTGGCGATGTCCGCACCGATGGTGGTATGGGTGTCGTGGAAGCTCGGCAGGCAGTGCATGAAGATGGCGTCGGGCTCTGCCTGCGCCATGACCTCGGAGTCCACCTGGTAGGGCGAAAGGAGCTTGATTCGCTGCTCCCAGAGCTCGTCAGGCTCGCCCATGGAGACCCAGNTGGGTGTCGTGGAAGCTCGGCAGGCAGTGCATGAAGATGGCATCGGGCTCTGCCTGCGCCATGACCGCGGAACTCACCTGATAGGGCGAGAGGAGCTTGATTCGCTGCTCCCATAGCTCATCGGGTTCGCCCATGGAGACCCAGATGTCGGTGTAGATGGCGGAGGCGCCATGCACGCCCTGCGAGACGTCATCGGTGAGGGTGATCGTGGAGCCCGTCTCGCAGGCAATCTCACGGCAGGTCGCGACGAGGGCATCCGAGGGCATGTTGTCCTGCGGACCACAGGCACAGAAGTCGATGCCGAGCTTCGCACAGACGACCATGAGCGAATTGCCCACGTTGTTGCCCGCGTCTCCCATGAAGGTGAGCTTGCGACCGCGCAGGTCCTCGCCGAACTCCTCCTGCATGGTGAGTATGTCGGCGAGCATCTGCGTGGGGTGAAACTCCGTGGTGAGGCCGTTCCAGACGGGCACACCGGCACATGCGGCCAGCGTCTCGACCTTTGCCTGCTCGAAGCCACGGTACTCGATGCCGTCGTACATGCGGCCGAGGACGCGCGCCGTATCCTCGATGGACTCCTTCTTGCCCATCTGCGAGCTGCCAGGCTCGAGATAGGTGACGCCCATGCCAAGGTCCATGCCACCGACCTCGAAGGAGCAGCGCGTGCGCGTCGAGGTCTTCTCAAAGAGCAGCACGATGTTCTTGCCCTCGAGATAGCGATGAGGTACGCCGGCATGCTTCTTTGCCTTGAGATCCGCAGAGAGCGCGAGGAGGTAGCGAATCTCGGCGGGCGTGAAGTCGAGAAGCTTGAGGAAGCTCCTACCAGAGAGATTGACGTCTTCCATGTGCATGTCCTTTCTTCGGGGGCGCGTCCTTGGGCCGACCCGTAGGTTCAGTGGCAGTAATTCTACTCTGAGAAGAGCCGGGGGCGGCCTAGGCGATGTCGTCTCGCCAGAACGCCATGCTCATGCAATGCGGACCGCCACGACCACGCGAGAGCTCGGCGGAGGGAATCTCGAGGAGGTCCAGCCCGGCCTTCTCGAGGATGCCGTTGGTAACAGCGTTTCGCTGGTACACGAACACGCGACCGGGACGCACCGCGAGGGTGTTGGAACCATCGTTCCACTGCTCGCGCGCAGAGGCTATCGGGTCGTCTCCCCCGCACTTGATGAGGCGCACGGCGGGCAGTCCGAGCGCCTCGGCGAGGATGGTGTCGAGCGAGCCGTCAAGCTGTCGGATGTTGACGTCGCCCTCGCCCTTTCCGCGCGTGAGCTCGAAGACGCGCAGCGTCCCCAGGATGCCGGGGTGCACCGTAAACGTGTCGACGTCCACTTGGGTGCAGACCGTATCGAGATGCATGAAAGACCTCTTGTGCGGGATGGAGAAGGCAAACACGCGCTCGACGCCCGAATGGCTCTCGCTCCAGAGGAGCTGACGCGCGATGCAGTCGATGGCCGCGGGCTGGGTGCGCTCGGAGATGCCGATCCCTATGACGGCGGGGCCGAGCACGAGAATGTCGCCACCCTCGATGTGGTATGGAAGGTCGCGGTCGTACCAGAGAGGCACACCCGCGTACTCGGGATGATATCGAAAGAGGTACGTCCCAAGGAGCGATTCGCGGCGGCGCGTCTCGAAGCGCATGTGGTTGATGCTCACTCCCCCGCCGATCACCGAGAAGGTGTCGCGAGTGAAGTAGGCGTTGGGGATGGGGTCGACGAGTATCTCGCTGTCGGTGTTCTTGCCCGTGAGCATGACGTCAGCAAGCGACATCGACCTCGAGGCCCTGAGGTCCACCTCGTCGGCCCGCACGCCCTCTATGATCTTGTCCACGAAGGAGACGGTGTCCCCGATGTCGTCCAGGCGCTTGCGCACCGCGTCCCGGAAGCGAGCACCGCCCACGCCGCACTCGGAGAGGAACTCCTCGGTGAGCTCGGCACGCGCGCCCTCGTGGGCGTCGAGAGCCTCCGCGACAAGGCGGTCGAGGTAGAGCACCTCTACGCCCTCGTCACGAAGCATCTGCGCGAAGCGATCGTGCTCCGCCTGCGCCACCTCGAGAAACGGGATGTCGTCGAAGAGCAGCGGAGCGAGGTTGTCNGGNGACAGGTTGAGAAGCTCGCCTCCAGGTCTATGAAGCATGACTTTCCTGAGGGTGCCAATCTCTGAGCGGACGTTCAACCCCTGCGGCATGGGACCTCCCCGGCTCGAGTGAGAAATCACTTACGCGTAAACCTTACCCCACGCCAAACGAAAAGTCATTTATGGGGCTGGTATCATCATCTCTATACGATAGGCGACATGAAAGCGTCCGGCACTACGATCGGACGCCAAAGGGGCAGCATGGGCAACAAGGACAAGGCCGCCGGAACGGCAGGCCTCACGGAAGGCGCAGCGGCGAAGAAGGAGCCAGAGGGGAAGGAACCTAACGTGAAGGCGTCCACCGCCTCTGCGGAGGGAGTCGGTCCCGAAGACCAGGATCGCGACTTCTCGTATACCCAGAACCGCGAGATCAGCTGGCTTCGCTTTGACGACCGCGTNCTCGACGAGGCCTTNGANGANTCGGTNCCNCTGTTCGAGCGNCTCAAGTTCTGCTCGATCTTCGAAAGCAACCTCAACGAGTGGTTCATGATCCGCGTGGGCGGCCTTTCGGACCTCGCGTCACTCAAGAACCAGCCGCGTGACAACAAGTCGAACAACACGCCGTCAGAGCAGCTCGATGACGTGTTCAAGGTGCTGCCGGCCCTTGTCGACCGTCACGAGCGCGCGCTCGCGTTCGTCGAGGGCGAGCTCGAGCGCGAGGGCTTTGCGCGCATCACGCCCGACGCCTATACCGATGCGGACCGCATCGCCGTCGCACGCCACTTCACGCGCTACCTCGCACCCATCATCTCTCCGCTCATCGTCGATCCCCGGCACCCCTTTCCCAACCTGAGAAACGGTCGCCTCTTCGTGGCCTGCTCGCTCGACGGGCCGGCCGAGTCCGGCGTCCTGGGCGTGATAGAGGTCCCCGTTTCAGAGTCACGCGTCGTCGCGCTTCCCTCGACCGACAAGTCCTANCGCTACACCNTNGTNGANGACGTGCTNNGCACCTTCCTNGACCAGTGCTTCGGTGACTACACCCCCAAGCGCTCCGCCGTCCTGCGCGTCACGCGCAACGCCGACATCGACCCCGACGGNGAGGGCGTCGAAGAGGAGGAGGACTATCGCCAGCACATGAAGAAGGTCCTCAAGCTGCGGCAGCGTCTGCAGCCGGTGCGCCTTGAGATCCAGGGGAAGATCGGCAACAAGCTCGAGGCCACCGTCATCTCAGAGCTCAAGCTCGAGGAGAGGCGCGTCTTCCGCATGACGCGCCCACTCGACCTGGGATACGTCTTCGGACTCGAGGACTGCATCCCCGACGCCACGCACGCCGCATGCGTCTTCGGTCCCTTCGAACCCCAGGCCTCGCCCATGGTCAAGATGACAAGGCCTATTCGTCCCCAGGTCAAGGACCACGACGTACTCCTCGTGTACCCCTATGAGAGCATGGATCCCTTCCTGAGGCTCGTGCGCGAGGCATCCGCGGACGATGCGTGCATCTCGATCAAGATCACCCTCTACCGCGTGGCAAAGCGCTCGCATCTCTGCGAGAGCCTCATCGCGGCAGCCGAGGCGGGCAGGGAGGTGACCGTCCTCATGGAGCTTCGCGCNCGCTTTGACGAGGAGAACAACATCGCATGGGCCGAGCGCCTCGAAGACGCCGGCTGCACCGTCATCTATGGGTCCGAGGGCTTCAAGTGCCATTCCAAGATCTGCCAGATCACCTATCACGACGGNGGNGAGATCAGTCGCCTGACCTGCCTCGGCACGGGCAACTTCAACGAGAAGACGGCTCGCCTCTACTCCGACTTCCTGCTCATGACCGCCGACCGNGGAATNGGCGAGGANGGCAACACGTTCTTCCGCAACCTCTCGCTCGGCAACCTTCACGGCACCTACAAGTACATCGGCGTGGCTCCCATGGGTCTCAAGCCGCTCGTCATGCGCGGTCTCGACCGCGAGATCGGACGGGCGCGGGCGGGCAGACCGGCCCAGGTCTTTCTCAAGATGAACTCCCTCACCGACCGAGACGTCATCGACAAGATCTCGGAGGCGAGCGAGGCAGGCGTGAAGGTCCTCATGATCGTCCGCGGCATCTGCTGCATCAGGGCCAACATACCCGGCAGAACCGATGGCCTCGTGGTGCGCGAGATCGTGGGTCGCTTCCTCGAGCACGCTCGCGTCTACGCCTTTGGCATCGATGCCGATACGATCTACCTCTCGAGNGCCGACATGATGACGCGCAACACCGAGCGTCGCGTGGAGATCGCCTTCCCCGTGACCGATCCGACCTGCCGCTCGCTCGTTACGACCTTCATAAACCTGCAGCTCGCCGACAACGTCAAGGCGCGTGAGCTCACCTTCGAAGGAACCTGGGGGCCCGTCGTCTCCGATCCGTCGGCACCACGCGTAAACAGCCAGGAGGTTCTCCTCGCCATCGCCTACAAGCGCGCGCACTCCGGTGCCGAGGCCGTCCGACTCACCCCCGTCTCCAGAATCCTTCCTGACATCTCCAGAGACGAACTCCAGAAGCTCATCTCCGCCCCGGCCATCGCAACGTATGCAGCTGACGAGAGTTCCGCCCCAATCGTGACGGAACCCCTCTCGGATCGTGAGGCGTCGACGTCAGAGACACAAAACGCCCCCGTCGACCCCGTCATCGTATCCGAGCGCGCGGCCGAGACGACCGATTCCATCCTGGCTCGGGCCGAGGAGGCACCACGAGCGCACGAGGAGGGCACAGAGCCCGAGCAGGCCTCGCCCCCTCCTACCCGAGAGGCGTCACCAGAGACCGTGCCGGAACAGCACGGCAGGCTCTCCAGGGCCCTTTCGCTCATCGGGCGCGGCATTCGCACGCTCTTCACCGGCAAGTAGGAGACACATGCCTGACAAGACTACGCTCGAACTCTCCGTAGAGCGGATGAGCTACGGCCCTGACGCCATCGCGCACACGCCCGAGGGAAAAACCGTCTTCGTAAGGGGCGGNNTNCCCGGNGACNTGGCGCTCGTGTCCATAGACTCCGACGGTCCCTCCTTCTCCAAGGGACATGTCACCGAGGTCGTCGATGCGTCCGCGGACCGCGTTGTATCGCAGTGTCCCTATGCCTCCCTCTGCGGGGGCTGTCCATGGGCGCAGATGTCCTATCCCGCCCAGGCGGCCGCCAAGCGTGCCAGCGTCGTCGACGCGCTCACGCGCATCGGTCACTTCCCCGCCGAGGAGTCGGAGCGGCTCGTGGCCGCGTGCGTCTCGCCAAGCGCGCCCTGGGGTTACCGCAACAAGGTGGAGCTCGCGTTCTCCCGTCACGCGGGAAGGCCCGTGGTGGGAATGCACGGCCCGGAGGGCGCCGGCATCGTCAAGGTGAACTCATGCATGCTCCTCGACAAGACCCACGCACTCGCCGTGAAGTCGGTCGCGGGGGCGGTGTCCTACCTGGCAGGCTCATGCGACCTCGAGTTCGAGCGCATCGGAATCCGTGCGTCCACGCGCACGCGCGAGCTCGAGGTCTCCCTCTGGGGCGCTCCGGGCGGCTTTCCTCGCGCGCATGCCGCGAAGATCATCTCCGACTCCACCAANGCCACGTCGATCGTTCGCGTGATGGAGAAGGGTCCCGCAAAGGCCCGTCGCATCGCAGGCGTCGAATCGCTCTCCGGAAGCGGAAGCTGGGGAGAGATCGTGGGGTCAGAGCGCATGCGCGTCTCGGCGCCGTCGTTCTTCCAGGTCAACACCCTGGGCGCCGAGAAGCTCGTCGAGCTCGTCATGGATGCCTTGAGGCCCCGCGAGGAAGACGAGGCTATGGACCTCTATTGCGGCGCTGGTACGTTCACGCTTCCTCTTGCGAGACGCGCGAGCTTTGTCTCGGCCGTGGAGTCATACGGCCCCGCAGTGCGCGACCTCCGTCGTAACCTCGAGTCTGCCGGCCTTGACAACGTGGATGCCGTGGGTGGTGACGCGAAGCGCGAGTTTCCGGATACCGATGCGGACCTGATCGTGGTCGATCCGCCGCGAGCGGGTCTCGCCGAGGACGTGGTACGCCGTCTCTCCGACCAGCCGGCTCGTGCGATCGCCTACGTCTCCTGCGATCCCGCCACGCTGGCTCGTGACCTTGCGCGCTTCGTCGACGGGGGAAGCTTCCGGCCTGCGCTCGTCACGCCCGTGGACCTCTTCCCGCAGACCTTCCACGTCGAGAACGTGACGCTTCTCGTACGCTCGTAGATCCGGCCTGCCATTAGCCCGCCTTTTCGCAGCCGTACAGGAAGTCGTTGGTACACACGAGGGTCTTAGTCGTAAAAAGAGACCCGTGCATGGGTAAGGGGCCCAGGGCGTAAGGAAAGGACACCAGCATGAAGGCTTTCGTCAACGATGACTGCATAGGNTGCGGTGCCTGCGAGGGCATCTGCGAGGATGTGTTTACTATCAACGACGACGACGTGGCCGAGGCGATCGAGGATGACATTCCCGAGGAGTGCGAGGATGACGCCCAAGAGGCTGCCGACAGCTGCCCGGTCTCGGCAATAACAATCGAGTAGCGCGCGGAATACCATCAACGTACAATGGGAGGGCCGTCTCGACGGCTCTCCCATTGCTATGAAGAATCCCCACGCACATCCCGACATGCACGATGACGCCTCGGAGCTCTCATGATTCTCGCATCACAATCACCACGCCGCAGAGAGCTCCTCGAGGAGGCGGGCTTCTCGCTCAGGATTCTTCCCGCCGACATCGACGAGACGCGCCTGCCAGACGAGGACCCCGAGTCTCTCGTGAGACGCCTCGCACGCGAGAAGGCCGAAGCGGCGCGCCTTCTTCTCGAGGGCCGCACGGATGACGACGTGCTCGTGGCGGCAGANACCATCGTCTGGACCGACGAGGGGGACGTGCTCGGAAAGCCCGTGGACGTGGGGGACGCGGCGCGCATGCTCGCGAGCCTCTCGGGAAGAGCGCATCACGTCTCGTCCGGAGTCTGCGTCATGCTTCTTTCCCCCACGGCAGACGTCGCCGCGGCAACCTCGTTCGTGGAGACCACCGACGTGGAGTTCTACCATCTGACGGACGAGGAGATACGAGCCTATGCCGNATCGGGCGAGCCTCTCGACAAGGCTGGCGCATACGGCATCCAGGGCAGGGGCGGGCTGCTGGTGCATGGCATTCGGGGTGACTACTTCAACGTGGTCGGCCTACCCATAGCCAGGCTCGTTCGAGAGGTGGACAAGCTGATCGGCTCCGACATCGTTGTCGGGGCCTTAGGAGGACAACGTGGCAGGCATTGAGAGCATCACCCAGATTCCNGGCATNTTCGCAGCNCATNCGACAAACGNCGAGGCAGGAACCGGNTGNACGGTCATCATCTGCCCCGACGGCGCCACTGGTGCCGTTGACGTGCGCGGAGGTGCGCCCGCAACCCGCGAGACGGACTTGCTCCGTCCCGAGGAGACCGTCCAGATCCTCAACGCCGTCGTCCTCTCGGGAGGCAGCGCCTATGGACTCGCCGCCTCGTGCGGCGTGGCCGACGAGCTCGAGCGCCATGGCATCGGGCTCGACGTAGGGATCGGTCGCGTGCCGATCGTCTCGGGCGCCTGCGTCTTCGACCTCGCCTGCGGCAGCGCGTCGGTAAGACCCACGGCAGAGGACGGCGCAGTCGCCGCGAGGACCGCACTGGAAGGCACAGGAGCGCCTCTCGCACGCGGAAACGTAGGCGCAGGCACTGGGTGCACGGTTGGTAAGCTCGGAGGTCCACGGCTCGCCATGAAGTCTGGTCTCGGCGAGGACGTCGAGGAGGCGGGGGGTCTTGTCTGCGGTGCCGTCGCGGCGGTGAACGCCTGTGGTGACGTCGTGAACCCCGAGACGGGTACCGCGATAGCGGGCCTGCGCACTCCGGACGGGACAAGGCTCGCGAGCAGCACCGACGCCCTCGTCGCCATGCAGGCGCACATGCCCCTCCAGCGCACCAACACCACCATCAGCTGCGTCGTGACAAACGCCAGGCTCACGAAGGCGCAGGCCACGAAGGTGGCGCAGATGGCCGCCGACGCCTACGCGCACGCCATCCGCCCGACGCACACCACGAATGACGGTGACGCGATATTCGTGATGGCCACCAACCAGGTCGAGGTCATGCCGGACGTCGTTGCCACGCTCGCCACGAGGGCGCTGGAGCGCGCCATAGCGGACGCGGCCCTTCGGGCAGAGACGGCGTACGGTTACGTGGCGGCTTGCGACCTCAGATAGCCGTATGGGCCCAGCCTAGTTGAACTTGACCAACTTCTGTGCCATGCGATAGATCGAGATCGTGATGTCGTCGCCCGTCTTGCCCGGCAGGTTAGTCGCAAAGCCGATGACGCCTTCGCGCGCCCGCCAGAACATGCGCCTGTCATAGGCCTTAAGGTCGGTCCAGAGGCTCTTGAGCTGATCCTCCGCGTCCGGTCTGTCGGAGAGCTTCGAGAACACCGAGCAGATNGCCATGATGATGGTGAAGTAACCCATCATGTAGGTGCGGAGCTTCAGGGAGTCCACGTCATCATAGATGTGGTAGGCCTCCATCATCACGCGCGCGACGCGCCAGTAGTGGTCGACGCGCTTGGTGAGGACCTTCTCGTTGACTGACTGGTCCTCTCGCCCGATGAAGTAGCGGTAGAGGTCGACGTCGAGGTAGTAGAGCGACTTGCAGAGCGGGAACGGCACGTAGGCGTAGATGTTGTCCACATAGAAGGTGTGGGCAGGCATCTGGAGGTTTGCCGCCCGAAGCGTGTCGACGCGGTACGTGAGCGCATGCATGAGCAGATACTGCGTCTTCTTGAAGTGATGAATGTCATCCCAGCCAAAGACCCTCCCCACGGGAAGCACGTGGCGATAGTCCACGACGTTGTGCTTGCCGTCCTCGACGTGTTCGTAGACGTAGTTCGTGATCACGAGGTCCACGCGCTCACCCGAGACGATGAACGTGCGAAGCTGGTCGAGCAACGTCTTGAGGGCATCGGCGTCCGCCCAGTCGTCGGAGTCGATGTTTTTGAAGTAGACGCCGTCGGCGTTGGCGAGGGCCTTCATGACCGCTATGCCATGACCGCCATTCTCCTGATGCACCGACTTGATGATCGACGGATAGCGCCTTGCCCACTCGTCGGCCTTGGCAGGCGTGTCGTCTTTCTGGGAGCCATCGTCAACGATGACGATCTGGATGTCCTCGGCGTAGTCCGAGCCGGCGAGGATCGATGTGATGCACGTATCCATGTAGTCGGCAGAGTTGTAGCAGGGTATGCCAAAAGTGATGGTCTTGTCCATCGCGGAGGTTCCTCTCGCAGGTCAGAGAAGGGGTCTTGTGTAAGACCCCTAAGGCTAGTTGTGGGCGGCGATGATCTCGTCGGAGAGATCGAGGGCCGAGGCAACGACTCCGTCCATGTCGTAGTAGCGGTACTCGGCGAGACGTCCCACGCAGTGGAAGCTGAGAATACCCTCGACGCGCTTGCGGTAGAGCTTGTAGAGCTCGATGTTCTCAGGCTCGTTGATGACATAGTACGGGGTCTCGCCCACGCCGGGGATGTAGGTCCTGGAGTACTCCCGCAGAATCGTCGTCTTGCCGGGCACCACCTGACCCGTCATGTTCTTGAACTCGGTGATGCGCGTGAAGTTCTCGGAAACCGTGTAGTTNACGGTGCCNACGGGCTGGAACTGGTCCTTGTCGAGCGTCTCGAAGACCATGTCGACGGTACGATACGGCAGGGCGCCGAGATCGAACCCAAAGAGCTCGTCGAGGGCGCCCGTATAGATGACCTCGCCGCCGTAGGGCCTGCCGCAGACCGTGACCGCAGAGTCGCCCACGCTGAGGATGTCACGCGCGTCGACGCCGAGGAAGACCGAGACGAGATCGTGGTTGAGCATGTGCTCGAAGAGGTCGGTGAAGGAGACCTTGGGCATGCCCTGGTGCGGAGCCTGCGGGAAGTAGCGGTCGTCATCGCCCACGAAGACCGGCACACGACCCATGACGGCGGGATCGATGTCGTCGGGGGTCTTGCCCCACTGCTTCATCGTGTAGTGCAGGAAGACGTTCTCGTAGACGTAGTCGGCAACCTCGGAGAGCTCGGGATCGTTCTTCTCGCGCAGCTCCATGATGGGGACCTTCTTGTTCTCCCCAAAGGTCGCGACGAGCTTCTGGTAGAGTCGCTCGCCCTTCTCCTCGCCAAAGGCGAGCTTGAGAGAGGCATGGTTGAAGGGCACCGGCATAAGCGTGCCATGGACGTTGGCNAGCACCTTGTGCTGGTAGTTCGTCCAGTCGGTGAAACGCGAGAGGTACTGGTCCACGCGATCGTTGAAGGTGTGGTAGATGTGCGGACCGTACTTGTGGACAAGGACGCCCGCATCGTCAGCGTAGTCGTAGGCGTTGCCCCCGATATGGTCGCGCCTCTCGAGGACGGCGACCTTCATGCCGCACGACTCCGCAAGACTCCTTGCACAGACGGCGCCCGCGTATCCCGCCCCGACGACGATGGCGTCGTAGCAGTCGGGGCTAAAGCCCGCGGGCAAACCATTCTCAATGCTCATGGAAACCCTTTCAATCCATATGGTGGGAAACTCACGGGAGCCAGCGCCCGTCCACGACAGAGATGTGCGTGCATTGAGCGGCGCGCACGATTTCGGGGTTGATTCTAGCACGCGTCCCTATAATGGGTGTTCGGGCAAGAGAACGCCCAGCCAACAGGCACAAATGGCATCTCTGCACGAATCAAAGAAACGTAAGATGGAGGAGTCTTTCAATGAGTGATTTCCTGGATCGCATGAAGTCCGCCGCCAAGGCAGACAAGAAGACCGTCGTCCTTCCCGAAGGTGAGGATCCGCGCACCATCGCCGCCGCCAGGCAGATCGTCGGCGAGGGCCTTGCCAATCTCATCATCCTTGGCGACCCCGCCGCCATAGACGTCCCAGGCGTCACCGTCATTGACCCGAAGACCTCCGGCAAGCACGAGGCCTACGCCCAGAAGTTCGCCGAGCTTCGTGCGAAGAAGGGCGTCACCCTCGAGCAGGCCCGCGAGCAGCTGAACGACAACACCTACTTCGCCACCATGATGGTCAAGATGGGCGATGCCGACGGCCTCGTCTCCGGCGCATGCCACTCTACCGCCAACACCCTGCGCCCCGCACTCCAGATTCTGAAGACCGCTCCCGGCACCAAGCTCGTCTCCGCCTTCTTCATCATGTGCACCGACGAGGCCGAGTACGGCGAGGACGGCGCGCTTCTCTTTGCGGACTGCGGTCTCAACATCAACCCTACCGCCGACGAGCTCTCCGAGATCGCCATCGCCTCGGCCGACACCTGGAGGTCGCTCATGAGCGATGAGCCCAAGGTGGCCATGCTCTCCTTCTCCACGATGGGCTCCGCCAAGGGAGACGTGCCCACCAAGGTCCAGGAGGCGACCAAGCTCGCCAACGAGAAGGTTCCCGAGCTTGCTCTCGATGGCGACCTCCAGCTTGACGCGGCACTCGTCAAGTCTGTGGCCACGCTTAAGGCGCCCGGTTCAAAGGTTGCCGGCAACGCCAACATTCTCATCTTCCCCGACCTCGAGGCGGGCAACATCGGCTACAAGCTCGTCCAGCGCTTTGCATGCGCCGAGGCGTACGGCCCCATCCTCCAGGGCATCGCCAAACCCGTCAACGACCTCTCTCGTGGCTGCTCCGCCGAGGACATCGTGGGCGTCGTCGCCATAACCGCGGTTCAGGCACAGCTCGTCTCCGCCGAGTAGCACGACCAACGTCGTAGGCCAGGGCCCTCGAACTCGTTTCGGGGGCCCTTCCTTTTGTCGATCAGACGTCTGCAGGAAGTCAAGTCGCAAGCGCACGCAAACCAATGCGACCCCGCACCGTACCACCGGTGCAGGGTCGCTCGTCGTTTTTTGCAGGGTGCGTGGAGAGACTCTGCGTACGCAACTAACCCAGGGGGTGCGGGCCAGCGGAGCGGACCTCGTTGGTCATCGACTGCAGGCGCTTCNCGGCATTGTCCTCGAACATCTTTGCGAGCTTCTCCGCGGTGGCGTCGTACTCGTCACGGTTCTCCCAGGTGTTGCGGGCGTTGAGAAGCTCGGAGGGCACGCCGGGGCAGCTCGTGGGCACGTCGAGGTTAAAGCGGACGTCGCGTACGAACTCGCCGTCGTCGATGATGCCCGNCTGCGCGGCNTCGACCATCTTGCGCGTNTAGGAGAGCTTGATGCGCGAGCCGGTACCGTAGGGACCACCAGTCCAGCCGGTGTTGACGAGATAGACGCGGGTGCCTCCCATGCGGATGCGGTCTCCGAGCATCTTTGCATAGACCATCGGGTCAAGCGGCATGAACGGCTCGCCGAAGAGCGAGGAGAACGTGGGCTGAGGCTCCTTGATGCCACGCTCGGTACCNGCGACCTTTGAGGTGAAGCCGGTCATGAAGTGGTACATGGCCGCGTTCTCGTCAAGCTTGGAGATGGGAGGGAGGACGCCGAAGGCGTCGGCCGTGAGAAAGATGACCACGTCAGGCACGCGCTTGGCCCTACCCTTGAGCACCGCGTTATCGATGAACTCGACGGGATATGCGACGCGGCCGTTCTCGGTGAGGGAGTCGTCGTCGTAGTCTGCAAGACGTGTGTCGGGGTCGATCACGACGTTCTCGCACATCGAACCAAAGCGAATGGCATCCCAGATCTGCGGNTCGGTCTCNCGNTTGATGNTGATGGTCTTNGCGTAGCANCCACCCTCGATNTTGAAGACCGACTTCTGGGACCAGCCGTGCTCGTCATCGCCGATGAGCATGCGGTCTTCCGCAGCGGAAAGCGTGGTCTTGCCGGTGCCAGAGAGGCCGAAGAAGACCGTGGTGCCATGGGAGCGCGGGTTCATGTTGCAAGAGCAGTGCATGGTGAGAACGTCGTCCTCGACAGGGAGCAGGTAATTCATAACCGAGAAGATGGACTTCTTGATCTCGCCAGAATACTGGGTGCCAACGACGAGGACGATGCGCTCCTTGAAGTTGATGAGGACCGCGGCCTCGGAGTGGGTGCCATGAACCTTGGGGCTGAGCTTGAGGTTTGGCGCAGCCATCACGACGAAGTCGGCGGTGTCAAAGTCCTCGAGCTCCTTCTCCGTTGGACGGACGAGCATCTGACGGACGAAGAGCGCCTGACTCGCCATTTCACAGATGGCAAGGATCTTGCGCGAGAAGTGGCGGTCTGCCCCGGCGATGCCGTGAACCATGTAGAGCCTGCGCTCGGAGAGGTAGGAGATGACCTCTTCTTTGATGCGCGCGTAGGCTTCCTCGGAGAACGGCACGTTAACGGAGCCCCAGGCGATCTTGTCATGCACGTCGGGCGTGTCCACGATGAAACGGTCNTGGGGNGANCGNCCGGTATAGGCACCTGTCGTCACCGCAAGGCAGCCGGTACTGGTGAGGATGCCCTCCTTGTGGGAGAGCGCCATCTCGACAAGCTTGGCAGGCGAGCCATCGACGATCGTCTTCTCGTCCGTATGCGCGATTCCGTACTTTGCAAGCTCCTCGATGATCATTAATGACCTCCTGGGTAATCGAGCGCCATCAAAACCCGTTTGCACCTCAATGGAATACCCAATTATTTGTAACATAACATCGTTCACCTAAAAAGTTTACAATCTCGCGGGACTTATTCACACTCAACCCGGGCAAACGCTCCACACTTAGGAATTGGCCAATTTGCTAGTCTGAGCTCCCATACACAGGCTAGCAAAGGGAAATCTGCGAGCAAGGAGAACTCATGGGCATGGTCACCATCAGGCACGAGGACCTCGAAGCCACGATCGACTCCATGGGCGCCCAGCTCATGAGCCTCAAGCTCAACGGTGGCGAGTACCTCTGGCAGGGAGACAGGCGCTGGTGGCCACGGCGGGCGCCGGTCCTCTTCCCCATCGTGGGCTGCCTTCGCAACGACTTCGCGACCTCTGCCCAAGGAGACGTGCGACTCAAGCGCCATGGCATCGCTCGCCTCTACGACCACGAAGTCGCATCCGTCTCCGATGACGTCGTCACCTTCCGCCTCACGTCAACCGACGAGACTCGTGCCGCCTTCCCCTATGACTTCGAGCTTGACATGACGTATGCGCTCGGCGACGAGGGGCTTACGCAGACCTTCGCGGTAACCGACACGGGTGGCGTCGCGCTTCCGTTCACGCTCGGCGGCCACCCGGCCTTCAACGTCCCCGTCCCTGGAAGCGACGAGGCATTCGACGAATATGAGTTCAGGTTCACACGTCCATGGACCGCGTACACCCCTGCCATGGATGACGCCGGCATCGCCGACTTTGATACCAAGACCCTCTTGGTAGACAGCTCTGACGTGCTCCCCCTCTCGCACGAGCTCATCGACCGCCTGCTCACCATCACGCTCCTGGATGTCCCCGACCGCATGATCACGCTCGTTGGTCCGAACTCCGGTCATGGCGTCACGCTCGACTTCGCGGGCTTCGACTATCTCGGCATCTGGACGGCNGCCCTCGACGCNCCCTTCGTGGCCATCGAGCCATGGCGAGGATGTGCGGCCGCGCTCGACGAGTCCGACGTGTTCGAGGACAAGCGCGGGATCACGATACTTAACCCTGGCGAGACGAGCCGCTACTCGTTTGGCATCCGTCCGTTCTAGCCCATTTGACCCGGAGGGGTGATGGAGATGGTGACAGGTATCTTTTCCAGGTTTTTTTGAAAAAACCTGGAAAAGATACCTGTCACCATCTCCATCACCCCTCTGGGTCAGTCAACAATGGGAGCCCAGGGACGACCTGCGGACAGCTCGTCATGGGCCTCGAAACACATGTGGAGCTGCTCGAGGGAGTTCTTCTCGACGTAGAGGTCGGGAAGACGGTTGCGCGAGAAGAACCCGCGTGCCGTGGTTTCGCTGTTCTGCTCGAAGTCGCCTCCCAGCGAACGGCAGATAACGAAGAACTTGGCGATGCCCCAGGCGAAGGGCCGGGGGTTGTGGAGGTTGTGCTCCTCCACCGCGATGAGCCGTTCGGGCACGACGTCGAGGCCAGCCTCCTCGCGCGCCTCCTTCACCACGTTGGAAAAGACCGTCCGTCCGGTATCGACCCAGCCACCAGGAAGCGACCATCTGTCGTCGCCTTCCCTCACGAGACATATCCTGTCGTCCTCGTCGAAGATAACGGCACGGGAATCCATCTTAGGCGTCTGGTAGCCGTCTTCGTTGGCGAAGACGCCGCGTACGCGCGAGGGCTCCTCGTCACTGAGAAGCTCCATGCACCTGCACGCCAGGTCACGAACCTGCTCGAAGCGCTCGCGATCGAAGACGTCGTGGGTATAGTAAAGGCCGGCCTGGGCAATCGCCTGCAGCTCACGCGCCCACGCAAGCCAGGGCTCGCGCTCCTCGACGTCGGGTTCCCTCTCGAGGAACTCGAGAAGCTGCCATGGCGAGCAGAACCTGCCCACGGCACGCACGTCTCCGCGTTCGGGCACGCCCTTCCAGCAGGCAAGCGCGAAGTCCACGCTCGCAGCTGCGGCGCATTCCGCATCGTAGGCCGTGCCGCCCACGTAGAGCACTTCCTCGCTCGCGCACCCCACCGATTCTAGATACGAGAACAGGTATGCGGGTTCGGGTTTATGCGCGGACGTGTCACCGGCGCACACCACCCCGAGCTTGACCCCGTCAGCAGAAAGGCTACGCAGGAGGTTCTCGATTCCAGGAAACGCCCTCACGCCATCGCAATTGAGCCCCATGGCCGCGAGGGCCTGATCCTGCAGGTCCTCCGCCGATGGTGAGGAGTCGATGAGTGTGCCGTCTATGTCAAACACCACGCGCGAGTAGCGCATTCTCGTTGCCTTTCATGAGGGTTCTGTTGACCTGGAGAGGGTGGCTGATGGAGAAGGTGACAGGTGTCTTTTCCAGGTTTTTCAAAAACCTGGAAAAGACACCTGTCACCTTCTCCATCAGCCACCCTCTCCAGGTCGTCAAGCGCACCCGCTAGCTCAGCAACGCCTCGACGTCGAGCGCGATCATGAGCTCCTCGTTGGTCGGAACAACGAGCACCCGGATCTTTGAGTCAGGTGCCGAGATGTCGCGAATCTCGCCCGAACGGATGTCGTTCTTCTTCTCGTCGATCTTGACGCCCATCCACGCAAGCTCCTTGACCACACCTGCACGCATCGCAGAGGAGTTCTCGCCGATGCCAGCGGAGAAGGCCATGGTGTCAAAACCGTGCATCGCCTGGGCCATCTCCATGATGAGCTGGGATGTGCGGTAGTAGAACATGTCAAGCGCCATCCTGCAGTTCTTGTCGCCATCATCGGCACCGAGTTCGATGTCGCGTGAGTCAGAGGAAACGCCGGAGAGGGCGAGCAGACCAGACTGCTTGTTCATCATGGTATCGACCTCGTCGATGCTGTAGCCGCCAACGCGCTGCAAATAGCAGACGGTGGCGGGATCGATGCTGCCGCAGCGCGTTCCCATGATGAGTCCGTCGAGCGGCGTGAGNCCCATGGTGGTGTCCATGTCCTTGCCATCCTGGATGGCAGCGAGCGAGGCGCCGGAACCAAGGTGACAGCTTACGAGCTTGTGGGTCTGACCGCCGGTGAACTTGTCCGTCGCCCGCCAGATGAAGCGATGGGAGGTGCCGTGGGCACCGTACTTGCGGATGTGCAGCTTGTCGACCACGTCACGCGGGAGCGCGTAGCGATATGCCTTCTCGGGGATGTTGTAGTGGAAGGACGTGTCGGCGACGATGACGTTGCCGATGGACGGGAACATGTCTCGGCAGATCTCGATGACGTCCGCCTCGGCGTAGTTGTGGAGAGGTGCGAGAGGAGCGACCTCGCGAACCCAGCCGAGCGTCTCCTCGGTGACGACCTTCGACTCGGGGAAGTACCAGCCCCCCTGAACGACGCGGTGGCCGATGCCCTGGATCTTGTCAGTGTCAAAGCCCGCGTCAGAGAGAACCTGGAAGACGTATTTGATAGCGGTCTTGTGGTCGGGAAGGGCGACCTCGAGCTTCTGCTTCTGACCGCCGTTCTCCTCGTGGCCGACGAAGGAGCCGTCGATGCCGATGCGCTCGCAGTTGCCCTTGGCATAGACCTTGTTTGAGGTGGTGTCGAGCAACTGATACTTGAGCGATGAGCTGCCAGCATTGATGACCAGTACGTTCATGGGACTCCTCTCACGGGAACACGGTTACCGCATGCAATACTACCTGGAACTGTGACTGGAGTTCAGACGTGTGCTCTTCCGATCTCAGTACGTTCATGGGACTCCTCTCGCGGGAACACAGTTACCGCGTATAATCATACCCCCGCGACCAGCGCGAGGGTTTCACGTGGGCATCCAGATGACAAGTTACACGGCCTTCTCGGCGAGAAGGACCTCCTCGACGATGCGAGCGGCGCGGATGACGCACTCGTGGCAGGGACAGAGCACGCTACCGGTGTCCACGCCCTTGATGTCACGGCACCGCGTGGCCCCGACCTCCACACGAAAACGCTCCACGAGCCGACGCGAGGTAGCGTAGGCAGCCGCCTTGCCACCCTCTCCGTGCGTGGCGATGGTGGTAAGAAGGCATGCTCCGGAAAGCGCTCCGCACGTACCTTCCATGCCGCCCATTCCCAGACCAAGGCCGGACGAGAGGCGAAACATGTCCTCCTCGGAAACACCCACGAGGTCGGCATAGGTACAGGCGACCGCCTGCGCGCAGTTGTAGCCGCGGCTGTGACGGTCCGCAGCGTCTTGGACCCTAGACTCCATGGTTACCTCTTCTCCCCAAAGTCATCTATGAGCCGTGCCCCTCCGAGAACATGCATATGCAGATGGTTGACCGCCTGACCGGCATCGGCGCCCGCGTTCATGACATAGCGAAACCCTGACGCGCGGATCTTCTCCCTCTCAACGATGGAGTTTGCCGCGCGAACCATCGCCTCGACCGTGGATCCCGGCACCCCGTCGGCGATGTCGACGTAATGGCGCCTGGGCACCACGAGCACATGCGCGGGAGCAGCGGGGCTGAGGTCACGAAAGGCGACGACCTCGTCGTCCTCGTAGAGGAGGTCAGAAGGAATCTCGCCGTTGGCGATTTTGCAGAAGATGCAGTCTGGCATGCTCGTCCCTCTCCTCGGACTACTCGTCGACGAAGGCCGTCGAAGGGGCTGACGTGGTATCGGTGAGCTCCTGGGTCCCTGCCTCCTGNTCGAGNACGCGCACCTTCTGCTCGGCGGCGGCAAGACGCGCACGAAGGCTCTTCAGGATCTCTACGCCACGGGCGTACTGCTCGAGCGAGTCCTCGAGCTCGAGGCTACCGCCCTCGAGCGATCGAACGATCTGCTCAAGCTCGACGGAGGCCTCCTTGAAGGTCAGCTCGTCAACGTTTCGATACTTCTCGTCTGCCATGACACGTCCTCTCCTCGGCTGCACGCAGCCGCTAGCCTGCTTGTTCGTCCTCGGCCACGGAACTCACGACGGCACCCATCGCTCCCCTGCCGAGACGAACACGGATGTCGCTGCCAATCTCCACCTGCGAGGCATCGACGATCACGTGCCCACCGGCATCCCAGGCGATGGCGTACCCGCGCGAGAGCACCCTGAGCGGCGAGAGGGCATCGAGACTCGCCGCATAGGCGGTGCTTTTTGAGTCGAGGCCGAGAAGCACATGGCCCTCGGCCTTGCCGATCCGGCCGGCCAGACTCTCGGCAAGAGCCACGCGCTGGGGAACGACATGACCGCCTGCGGCCGAGAGGGACCGAGCGAGCGCCTCGACATCCATGCGCTGGCGCCGCACCGTCTTGGGAATCGCATCAATGAGACGCTGCTCCGTCGCATTGAGCGCACCCGCTCGATCCGCAAAGATGCCCCTCGGCTCGGTGAGACACCGCCTTTGCCCCATGGACTCGACGAAATACGACCTTCTCGAAAGCTCGACGCGCATCGCGCGCGCGACGCCACCGGACAGCGCGTCGACCTCCCTGCCTGCGACGTCAAGAGCGGCGAGGAGCGCGGCGGCAAGTCGCCCCTCGCGCTGAATCATCGTGCTCTCTATCTCGTCGATGGCCGGTGCGACCGACTCGGCGGCAGCCGTGGGGGTTGAGCAGCGCCTGTCGGAGACCATGTCGCAGATGCTCGTATCTGGCTCGTGCCCGATGCCCGTGACCACGGGCACGGGACAGGCCGCGACGAAGCGCGCGAGAGTCTCGTCGTTGAAGCACATGAGGTCCTCGAAAGAGCCTCCGCCGCGCACGAGAAGGATGGCGTCGGGCTTATACGAAGCGGCGATGCGGAGTGCGCGGATGATGGTGGCGGGAGCACCGGCACCCTGTACGCTGCAGCCGACGACGTCGAGCGCCACGAGGGGGTTTCTTCTCGCCAGCGTTCTTTTGACGTCGTCGATGACGCTTCCCGAGAGCGAGGTAACGACCGCGACACGCAAGCAGAATCTTGGGATGGGGCGCTTTCGACCCTCATCCATGAGGCCTTCGCTCTGAAGCCTTCGGGCAAGCGCGGCGACCTGCGCGCGCAGCAGACCCTCCCCGGCAGGCTCGGCGGTATCCGCGATGAATGAAAGCCTCCCCCAGGGCTCGTACACCTGGAAGCATCCGACGAGGCGAACCTTCATGCCGTCTCGTAGCTGAAAGTCGAGCTTGTCCCGTCCGCCCCAGATGGTTACGGGCATGGATGCCCCATCATCCTTCACGTCGAAGTAGAGATGCCCGCGAGGTCCCTTGGGCGGCCTAGAGCCCGAGACCTCGCCCTCGACGACCAGGCGCGGCAGCTTCTTGACCACACCGCCCACGAGCGACAGGGCCTCGGAAACGGATAGGACCTCTTCGCCCTCCCCAAGCGCCATGGACTAGTCCCTCTGGGTGCGGGCCAGCAGGTACAGGAACTGGAGCAGCGAGGCNAGCGCNGCCGCCACNTAGGTGAGCGCGGCNGCGGTGAGCACCTGCTTGGCACCCTCCTGGTCGATGGAGGATCCCTGCGCCGAGAGGTAGGCGACCGCGCGACGCGACGCGTCGATCTCGACCGGAAGGGTTACCAGCTGAAAGACGACCGTGGCCGCATACAGGATGATCGCAAACTGGACGAGACCCATGAAACTCATCGACGTGCCGACGATGAGGATGATGAACCACGCGTTGGATGCGAAGTTGACCACGGGAACGAGTGCCGAGCGAACCTTGATGAGGGCGTATCCTCGGGCGGTCTGCACCGCGTGCCCCGCCTCATGACATGCGACGGCGACCGACGCGACCGACCCCCTCGCATAGTTGTCCTCGGAAAGATGAAGGTTGTTGTCCCTTGGGTCGTAGTAGTCGGTGAGGGAGCCCGCGACACGGGTGATGCCCACCCGCACCGGCGCCACCCTCGTCGAGCATACGGCGCGCCACGTCGGCACCCGTACCCCTAAAAGAGGCGTCCACCTTGGACCACTTCGANTANGTNTGCTTGATGTAGCTTTGGGTGCCGATACCCAGCAGAAGAGAGACACCGATCACGATGAGATACATCGTGTCGAATCCATAGCCGCCGATGCCGTAGTACATCTTGCGCTCCAATCGGTGAGGTTGCAGTGATGGGTTTGTACCCAAAGCGGTAGCTGTACTCGCAAGATATTCTACGCGACACGGCAGACACAAACGACGCATCGCCCCGGCGTCTCGCGACGAGCAGTGCTAGAGCACCTCGATGCGACCGTTCTTCACGGTGAGGCCAACCTCACCCGCGAGCAGGCTCTCGAGCTGGTGTCCCACGAGGTCATGGCGCCAGCCCGTGGCAAGGCGCGACCCCGTGCGGTCGGAAACGAAGTCGACGAGGTCATCTCGGGTGGCGATGAGCTGTGCCGCGATACCGGTCTTCTCGGAGGCCACGCGAAGCATCGCGTACATGAGGTCGACAACTCCCTCGACGTCACCAGAGGGACGGGCATGGTGCTCGACCTTGGGAAACATGTCCGGAGAGACGGACGTTCCGGCTTCGACGGCACGTACGATGCGCGCACCGTCGCGCTCGGAGAGCTGCTCCGTCCCGCGAATCCTGCGCAGGCGATCCACCGAGGTGGGCATTCGCTTGCAGACCTCCACGATCACCTCGTCGGACGCGACCCATTTACGAGGGAGATCGCGCGTTGCCGCAGACTCCTCCCTCCAGGCACAGACCTCGCGAGCGACGGAGAGCTGTCTTCTGGTGAGCGAGCTCGAGCGCTTGAGCCTGAGATAGGCTTCGCGCGGATCCCTGCGAACCTTCCTCGGGTCACAGAGCACATCCATCTCGGGCATGACCCACGCGAGACGATCCTGCTCGACGAGGCTCGATATCATCTTCTCGTAGATGGGGGGAAGGTAGCGCACGTCATCCTCGGCGTAGACGAGCTGCTCGGAATCGAGCGGTCGTTTCGACCAGTCAGTGAGCGACTCCGCCTTGGGAAGGCGAACGCCTTCGAACTCCTCGACGAGCGTCCCGTAGCTCACCTGCTGGCGCATGCCCAGGAAGGCCGCGGCGACCTGTGTGTCAAAGACGGGAGCGCAGGGGCATCCCATGCCCTCGAGGATCACCTCGAGGTCCTGCGCACAGGCATGGAAGACCTTCGTCGAACGCTCGTCGGAGAGGATGGCCGCCAGTGGCGAAAGGTCCTCCACGAGGACGGGGTCTATGGCCGCGATCTCGTCTCTCGTACCCACCTGGATGAGACAGAGTCTCGGATAGTAGGTCTTCTCCCTCAAAAACTCGGTATCGACGGCGATGACATGCGTGCCTGAAATGCGTTGGCAGAACGCTAAAAGACCCTCAGTGGTGGATATGTACACAAATGCTCCGTGTTTCCGCAGCTCGGCTTAGATTGGGTACCATCAGATACGTAGACACGAAAGAGGACGTGTCTATGGCCCATACATGATACTACCCGCAGACCATCACGCATCCCATTGGGAGACCCCATATGCGCACCCTCATCATTCACAATCCAAAGTCAGGATTTGGATCCGACGCCATCTTCGAGTTCGAGCGCGCCCTGCTGAGTCCTGGGGACAGGTGTACCTTCCTCATAACTGACAAAGGCTTTTCCGCCTCCGAGCTGGTGTCGGATGCCGCGGACTACGACCTCGTGGTCATCTCTGGCGGTGACGGCACCGTGACGAGCCTGCTCTATGCCCTCAGGGGCACGGAGATACCGATATGCATCTTCCCCTCAGGCACCGCAAACCTTCTCTTCTCCAACCTCGGCAATGCTCCCGAACCCGCGGCGCTTGCCCGAGCATGCAGATTCGGGGAGACGGCCGCGGTCGATCTTGGCGAGATCTCATGGTTCGACGAGCACGCCACGCACCTTAGGCGCGGATTCGCGCTCATGGCCGGCACGGGCTTCGACGCGCAGATCATGGCAGCAGCCACTCCCAACAAGATGGTCATGGGCGAGGCGGCCTACTTCGCGGCGGCGATCGCCAACCCCCGTCCCGAGGTCATTCACTACGTCATCGACGTCGACGGGGAGCGCTATGAGCGCGATGGCATTTCCTGCCTCGTGGCCGACAACGCCATGATCCAGGGTGACATCGAGATCGTCCCCGACAGTCGCATGGATGACGGCGCGATAGAGGTCATCGTCATCGAGACCTCCGATGCGGTCCAGGTGCTGCACCCACTTCTCGTTGGTCTCGTGGACAAGACCGGAAAGTCGTTCGGACGTCCGCACATCGAGTGCTTCCGCGGTCAGGAGGTCTTCGTACGGACCTCCAAAGTCATTCCCCTCGAGGTTGACGGAGAGTCATGCAGTCCCGGCGTCAGCGGCTACGACGCGCACGTCATTCCCGGAGCCGTGAACGTCATCGTCGACTCCATGAGCCGCTATCACAGAAAAGACATCGGACACACGCCGAGGTTTCCCGTGGATGACATCCCCTATCCGCGATTCTGACAGCCAGCGGGCGGTTTGCCTAGAAAAACATCATGAGCAGCGCATAGGCAACCATACCCACGATGGCGCACCAGATGAGAGAGCCCGTCTTGCGAGCCACGACGACCACGACCGCCGCCGCAATGAAAGGAACCACCGCCTGAAGCGGATTGGCCACGAAGGCCGAGGGGCTTATGAGGTCGTTTGCCACGAGGGCGGCAAACGACGCCGCGGGGATGAGCCCGAGTGCCTGCGAGAGCCGTGATGAAAGCTCGCGCCCCTTGAGCACGAAGAGCGGAATGCACCGACAGGCAACCATGCTGGCCAAGACCGACGCGTAGAGGATAAGGAAGTCCTGCGTGCTCATCGTCCGACCGCCACCTCGTAGGCCATGCCGGCGAGGACGCCCGCGAGGGCACCGAGCAGGATGGCGGGGCCGGAGAGTCCCACGAGCTTGCACGCGAAGACGCCCGCGAAGGCAACGCAGACAACAACGGCCGTCGTACGGTTGAGCGGTTGGCCGACGAGAAGACAGACGAAGATCGACGTCATGGCAAACGACGTCACGGCCAAGGGGAGGTTGAGCATGGGCCCGGCCGCCGTGCCCACGGCGTTGGCGATCGTCCACGACGTCATGCTCATGAGGTTGACGAGAAGCGCCCTTTTCGGCGTCCAGACCTTGTCCGTCACGAACTTGTCAAGGCTCACGCCAAAGCTCTCATCGGTCACGGTGGCGGAGAAGAAGAACGCCAGGGGCTTGCTCACGTTGGAGAAGTACGGCGAAAACGCGGCCGAGTAGAGCATCTGCCGAGTGTTGACAAAGGAGACGCTGGCGATGACCGAGTAGAGCGGTGCACCCGCAAGCCACATGGAGGGAATCATGAACTGGCCGGCACCCGAGTAGAACGTCATCGAGAACAGGAGGGACATGAACGGCGAGAACCCCACCTTGCTCTCCATGATGCCGCAGGGCAGGCCGATGGCCAGATAGCCGAGCATCACGGGAAGCGCGGCATGAAAGGCCGAGAGTATGTCCTCCTTTGTAGGCACAGTGCCCGCCATTCTATACAAACGGCGGGCACATCGATGCCGGGCTACAAAATTGACACCCGCTAGAGCGCGTCATCGGCAGGGAACCTCACGCCCGCCTGAGAGCGAATCTCGTCCATCACGTAGAGCGAGTCGAGCGTGGTGCGCTCGAGGGCAGCGACCTTCTCGACCGCGACCGCGTCTCCGCGTATCGCTGAGACGAACGTGGTGATCTCGCACACCATGTCCTTCTCGGGAACGTCCGCGAAGATGGGCTCGCCCTCGCTTGCGCTCATCCGATAAATCATTCCCTTGTCCTCGTGTACGAAGATGCGCACGTTGACNGGNCAGGACGTCTGATCCCACACGATCGTGGCCTCCTCGCCCTCTATCTGGGACGAGACCATGTCATCGGACATCTTGCCGTACGAGAGGTTCACCACCTTGTCGCCGTAGTCGAGAAGCGCCTCGCCTGCAAGGTCGATGGTGTCATAGGGGTCGCCCGCGATGCAGTCCGGCACACGAGTCGTGACGGCGGCCGAAAGCACGCGNGCNGGNCGGCCGAAGAGNGCCACGGCNGGCTCCACGCAATAGACCCCGATGTCCATGAGGGCACCCTCCGAAAAGCGTGGGTCGAAGACGTTGAGCCTCTCTCCCTGGCGTAGCCGCGCCATACGGGACGTGACCTTGGAGAACCGGAAGGTCGCAAGACGAACGGGGCCCAGCCTGGGAAGGGCCTCGCGAATGCGGTCGAACGAGGGGACATGGAGGTTGCGCATGGCCTCCATGGCAACGACGCCCTGCTCGCGCGCCGCGGAGAAGACTCTGGCGGCCTCCCGTTCGCATGAGGAGAAGGCCTTCTCCACCATGACGTGCTTTCCGGCGCGGGCGAGGGTCATGGCCTGGCTCGCATGGAGACCGTTGGGTGTGGCGATGTAGACGGCATCGACCTCATCCGACGCGGCGAGCACAGCGAGATCGTCGAAGAAGAGTCGCGCACCGTACCGAGACCCAAAGTCGCGCGCCGACTTCTCGTCACGGGAGTAGGCGCCGACGTACTCCACGTCGTCGGTCTCCGCAAGTGCCTCGAGAAAGCGCTCGGTGATGCCGCTCCTGCCGATGGTCGCAAATCTGATAGTGTCCATATCTCCCCCGTCTCCGCGCCGCGCGAACCCTCTCGCGACGCACTCAATCTCAAGGCACCTCGCTGGAACGCACCTGGCCCTGCCCGAAGCCCACGAGCGGCCTCCTTGTGTACACATAGGATTATGAGGCATATCGCGGCGTGCGGAGGGCGAGTCCGCCCATGAATCGGCAGCCCACCACAACCGGTCGGGACGTGAGGGAGTTGACTTGCGCCCTTCACGTAGGCATCGTGCTTTTTCGCGCGCGTGATCCCAGATGCTGGTAACCTGCAATCGTTGTGTTTTGAATCAAGGTCAGGTTGCGGGGGCACCATGTATCACTTCGACGACAGGGTCAGGTACAGCGAGTGCGACGAGAACGGCGACCTCTCGCTCGTTGCGATGATGAACTACCTGCAGGACTGCTCGACCTTCCAGTCGGAGTCGCTCGGCGTCGGACTCGACTACCTCGACGAGCATCACATGGGCTGGGTTCTCACCACCTGGCAGATCGAAGTCAGTCATCTCCCCCACTTCTGTGATACCGTGCGAACGGCTACCTGGTCCTATGGCATACACGGCTACCAGGCCCTACGTAACTTCGTGATGGATTCGGCCGACGGCGAGCGCCTCGTGACCGCCGACTCGCAGTGGGTGCTCTTTGATCTCTCGGAGCGACACATGATACGAATCCCCGACTCGCAGCTCGTCTACGTATCGGGCGAGGCCCGCTGCGAGATGCGCCCTACGCCGAGGCGTCTGGTGGTCGAGGGTCCCTTCGAGGAGACCTCCCCCGTCATGGTATCCGAGCAACACCTCGACACGAATCGCCACGTGAACAACGCCCAGTACGTGCTCATGGCAATTGACGCCCTCTCCGAGCTGGGACGCAGCATTGATCTTGGAAGGCTCACGGTTCAGTACCGATCGATGGCCCTCCTCGGCGACACGATCCAACCGCGCGTCCATGCGCTGGAGAACGGCAGCGACATCGAGCTCATGTCGCAGGACGGCACCGCATATGCCATCGTCAGGATGGAGAACCGATAGGGACGCCGACGCAGAGGGAGGTACCCATGGAGACCAGGCATGTCGTCGCCGCGATCATCCGAGGCAGGGACGGAATCCTCGCAGCGATGCGCTCGAACGGGGAGCAGAGCGGTTTCTGGGAGTTCCCTGGTGGAAAGGTCGAGCGGGGGGAGACACCCGAAGAGGCCCTCAGGAGGGAGATATCCGAAGAGCTTGGCGCAAAGCTCCAGCTCATGTGGTATCTCGATACCGTGGAATACGACTACCCGGACTTTCATCTGAACATGGACTGCTTCGTATGCTCTCTCGCGGAGGGCAGCGTCCCCCGTGCGCTGGAGCACTCCGCGCTTCGCTGGCTCTCCCCCAAAGACCTCCTCGACGTACGTTGGCTTCCCGCCGACGAAGGGCTCGTGCGCTCCATAGGNACGATGTGGGANCAGCTCTTCCAGGCGGAGCACCTCTAGAGGATTGACGCCTCCGCTCATTTCAGACCTGCCATTGGGTACTATGAATACCAATACGATGCATATGGGAGGCACCATGCCCGACTACTATGACAACCATCTGACCCAGCAGGGCGCGTCCTCTGTCCGGCCCGTCATCGAGAGCGCGAGCGGGACCACCTCGCCCGACAACCCCAACTCGGGACCCACGGCATACGTGATCTTTGCCGTTGGCGTCGCGGTGCTCGGACTCGTTCTCTCCACCATCCTTGGCTTCTTCTCGGTGCTCGTGCCCTATGCGATCAGCGAGCTTGGCAACGTGACCAGCTCGGACACGAGCAATACCGAGTCATACGGCGAGACCCGCACCACCCAGAACACCGAAGGGCTGAGCGAGCAGAACAGCTCCGTCTCGCAGTCCCTCACGGCTGCGGAGGCACTCGACCTGAACCTTGCACCATACTCGTCGCTCATCGATGACGAAGTGTCCGCCTTCGACTATTCCGGCGCGAACACCAGCGTCACCCAGTGCGTGCGCAGCGTCGTCAAGGTCGACAAGGACGCAGCGGCCTCGGTGGCACGAGACCTCAACGCCGCCGCCCGTGACAGCTCCACCACGACGGAACGTCTCGACTCTGCCCTCGCCACCTGCGGACAGGCGATATCCGACCTTCAGTCCATCGAGGTTCCCTCGTCTGCCAGCTCCTCCGTCAGCNCCCNNCTCGAACAGGGCATCTCTNGTGCGGNNCNNCGCTGGCAGCTCATCGAGGCCGAGATCTCGCTCCTCAAGGCCGGCGGCGACATTTCCTACGAAGACCTCGCAACCGTTGATGCGAAGATCTGGGACGCGACCGAGCAGACCGGCTCCAGCCTCACCGAGGCCCTCACGCTCTCCGCAGGCGAGTAGCATCCATCTGAAAGGCTGACGATGAGCAAGGCAGACGGCATATTCATCGACATGTGCTCGGACATCATGGAAAACGGAACCACGACTGAGGGACAGCGCGTCCGCCCACGCTGGGAGGATGGCACGCCGGCATACACCATCAAGCAGTTCGGCGTATGCAACCGATATGACCTGCGCGAGGAGTTCCCCGCGCTCACATTGCGCCGTACCGCACTCAAGAGCGCACTGGACGAGGTCCTCTGGATCTATCAGCGCAAGTCAAACAACATCCATGACCTCAANCCGCACATCTGGGANGACTGGGCNGATGANNCGGGNTNCATNGGNAAGGCCTACGGCTATCAGGTCGGTCAGGTGAGTCATTACGCCGACGGCGACTACGACCAGATGGACCGCGTGCTCAAGGACCTCCGNGAGAACCCCTTCTCNCGACGCATCATGACCAACCTCTACACCTTCTCGGACCTCTCGGAGATGAACCTCTATCCCTGCGCCTTCAATGCCATCTACAACGTGACGCAGGAGCCTGGAGAGGACCGCCCCACGCTCAACATGCTGCTCGTGCAGCGCAGCCAGGACGTGCTGGCGGCCAACAACTGGAACGTCTGCCAGTACGCGCTTCTCCTCATGATGGTCGCGCAGGCGAGCGGCATGACGGCGGGAAGGCTCGTGCACATGATCGCAGACGCACACGTCTACGATCGCCACGTCGACGTCGTGCGCGAGCTCATCTCGAGACCCACCTATCCGGCACCGAAGGTCTCGCTCAATCCCGAGGTCACCGACTTCTACGACTTCACCATCGCCGACCTCGTGGTCGAGGGCTACAACCACGGTCCGCAGGTGACCAACATCCCCATCGCCATCTAGGAGGCTTTCATGAACGCGATCGTGTCTGCGACGAAGGACTGGGGCATCGGACGCGAAGGAAGCCTCCTCGTTCGCAACAAGGCTGACATGCGTCGCTTTGTCGAGCTCACCACGGGTGGTACCGTCATCATGGGTAGAAAAACCCTCGAGAGTTTCCCTGGCGGCCCGCTCAAGAAGCGCAGGAACATCGTCATCACCCGCGATGAGACGTATTGTTCAGAGGGGTCCGAACGCGTGGCGAACCCAGGGGAGGCCCTCTCGTCTGTCGCGAACGAGAGCCCTGACTCGGTCTGGCTCATCGGTGGCGCATCCGTCTACAAGGCTCTCCTACCCGCGTGCACGCGTGTGTACGTCACGATGAATGACGTGACAGTGCCTGCAGACGCCTTCTTCCCCGACCTCGACGAGAGCCCGGATTGGGTTCTCGAGTCTACCGAGGAGGGCGGGACCACCACGGATGGAGTCCGGTTCTCCTTCCTGACCTATCGCCACATCTAGGTTGAAGTCGACTTTTCTCGCCGTCACCGCAGCGGGGCATGTCCGTACGCCCGAGAGTCATCGAACGACGAGATGACCTCGTCCGCCCCCGCGATGCTGGTGTGAACATCGGGGTTGGCATACGCGACCACGTGGATACCAGCGGCGCGAGCCGACGAGATGCCCGAGGAGGAGTCCTCGAAGGCAACGGCCTCGTCTGCAGATACACCGAGGAGGCCGAGGGCCCTGAGGTAGGGGTCGGGACATGGCTTTGCATGCTCCACCATATCCCCGGTCACGATGACGTCATAGAGCGAGACGATTCGGTTCCTGTTGAGCGCCTTGAGGACGAGAGGGGCGGGTGTGGTGGTCACGAGCGCCGTGGCCACGCCCGACGCGCGAAAGGCACGAACGAGTCCGACGACTCCCGGAAGAGGCACGGCGGCGGGGTCGTCGTAGACGTCTCCCCCACGTCGATCCGAGCGCAGCAGCGAGAGCGCATCCTCGGAAACGCCGTGCGCGTCGAGGATGTCTTGGAGAAAGGCGAGAAGGTCGGACAGGTTAGCGCCCGCCGTCACGTCGAGGTCGTGGAGGGCGACGTCGATGCCGCGCCTCGCAAGCATCTGTCGAAGATTCCTACGCTTGATGGGCTCGGAGTCAATCGTCACGCCGTCCATGTCAAACAGGGCGGCCGTCAGTCTTTTCGGCCTCTCCATGGTCTCTCCCCCACCATAGCTATGAGAAACGGTGCACGAACAACAAAACCGCGACATGCGCTGCGAGAAAAGCGGGGCGCGGCATCCCCCATGCCGCGCCCCATGCCCCTCCCGTTCCACGCCCCCAGATTGCGGAACAAATACCGGGCTAGTCGGCAGCGTGTCCGGCGGCGCCCGTGATGTCGAACATGCGAAGGGCGATGTCCTTGTATCCCTGCTTCACGACGTCAAAGAAGCCGTAGGTGTGGAAGCCGGTCATATCGGCGGCCATGACCGCGTTGTAGGAACCCTCGTAAAGCTCATGGGCGATGTTCAGCTTGTTGGCGCCGATCTTGCACATCCTACGGATGTTATCGTCGCCGGTGCCGGAACCACCGTGGATGACCAGGGGAACGGACACCTCGTCATGAAGCTCGGAAAGGAGGTCGAAGTTGATCTTCGGCTCGCCCTTGTAGACGCCGTGCGAGGTTCCGACGGAGACGGCCAAGGTGTCGCAGCCCGACTCGGAGACGAACCTGACGGCCTCGTCGGGACGGGTGAAGACGGTGTTGGCGGCGTCATCATACCTGTCGCCAGAGCCTACATGACCAAACTCCGCCTCAACGCCGACGCCCACGGCATGAGCGACCTTGACGACCTGCTGGATCTCGGAGCAGTTGACCTCGTAGGGCTCGGAGGACTTGTCGAGCATGACGTCGGTAAAGCCGGCACGGATGGCCATCATTGCGTGCTCGTATTTCGCGCCATGATCGAGGATGATGGAGACGGGTACCGACGCCTTGTCCGCCAGCTCCGTGGCAATCTTCCCGTAGCCCAGGATGTCGTCGCAGTACATCTGCAGAATGATGAGCGGGGAGTTCTTCTCCTCGGCGGCCTCGATGACAGCGCGCAGCGCGGTCTCGTTGGCAGCGGCGAGGGCGGGAATGCAGTACATGCCCTCGCGGGCCTTGCCCATTGTGTTGACCATGGAAGTAAGCATGCTTGAACCTCTTTCCTCACGTCGGGCGGCACGCCGTCCGACAAATGGCTTACGGGTGGGGAGCCCCCGGATCACCGGGCACAGACGCGGTGACCCGGGAAGGCTTTTCCTAGAGCTTGATGATGCAGCGGAACGTATCGGGACGAATGGCCGTCTCGAAGGCTTGCTGGCACTCGTGATAGTCGAAGATTCCCGAGACGAGCATGGATGGATCGACGATCCCCTTGGAAAGGGCGGAGACGGAACGACGGAAGCTGCGGACGGACGGCGAGACGGCACCGGTGATGATCGCCTCTGAGTTGTGAAGCCAACCCGGGCTGACCTCGATGGGGTGGTCGGGATGCTGCGAGGAGTACATGACGACGGTACCCATCTCGGCCACCATCCCTATGGCCTGCTGGGCCACGATGGAGACGGCCGTGGTGTTGAACACGGCCGCGGCGCCGTCACCGCCGGTGAGCTCCCGGACCTTCTCGACGGCATCGCAGGCGGTCGGATCGATCGTGACGTCAGCGCCGAGCTTCTCGGCGATTCCGCGGCGAGGCCCATCGGGCTCGCTCATGATCACGCGCGCACCCTGCAGCTTGGCGCAGATGACGTGCAGCTGGCCCATGATGCCGCCACCGACCACGACGACGTCGTCACCGATCTCGATGTGAGCCTTCTCGATGGAGTTGAGGACGCAGGCCAGGGGCTCGGCGAAGCAGGCCTTCTCGGTGGAAAGCTCGTCGTTCATGAAGTAGATGTCACGCGGGACCACGATCATGTACTGCTCGAGACCACCGATGCCCGGGTACGCCATCCAGCTCTTGTCGTTTTCAGAGCCCTGGGTGCAGAGGTTGCCCTCGTCATGGCGGCAGCCGTAGCAGTGGCCGCAGGAGTAGAAGGTTCGCGCGGCGATCTTCTTGCCGATGGGGTACCTCTCGGGATCGACGCCGTCACCCACGGCCGCGATGTAGCCCGCCACCTCGTGTCCGCCGATAAACGGCTTGGGGACGTTCACGACACCCGTAAACATGCGCTGCTCGAAGGTGCACAGAGCACAGCCCTCGACGCGCATAAGCACCTGCCCTTTGTTCGGCGAGGGCCTGTCGACGGTCCTGACCTCTGCGAGGTGGTCGCCCGTGATGGCGACGATGTCCATTTGTTCTGCCATGGTACTGTCCCTTCCATACTCGTGCGCGACGAATCGCGCGTTATTCAATGCCGTAATAGGTCTGTCTGTAGAGCGCCTCGAGCTCGTCATGCGATGGCCTGTGGCAGTGCACGTCCAGCGAGGGGTTGGCAAGCGTCTCATCGATGTAGCGCGGAACCCTGGCAAGGAACTCGACCTCGGGGACTCCGGCGTCTCTCAGGCACAGAGGCACGCCCATGGAGCGATTCATCTGGAATATCTTCTCGATAAGCGCTGCTTCGACCTCGTCGTCGCAACCCTGAAGGCCCACCTGTCGGGCAAGGTCCGCGTACTGGGGCTGGGGCCTCGAGAGAAGCATGACGTAGGGCATGTTGATGGCCTGCATGAGGCCGTGCGGGATACCAAACTCCCCGCCGGCCTGGTCTATGGAGTGCGCGAGGCCGCAGTTGGAGTTGTCGATCGCCTGACCTGCGAGCGTCGCCGCCACGGCCACTCGCTCGCGAGCCACCTGATCGCCCGCATAGGACTTCTCGAGCTCGTTGATAATCGTGGTGGCGGCCTGGAGGCCAACCTGCCGCACGAGTTCTGATGCGCCCTTGATGGTGGTGGCACCAATGGCGTGGCTCAGGGCGTCCATGCCCGAAAAGGCGATGGTGCGCCTGGGGAGGCTGGCGAGAAGGTCGTAGTCGAGGATGGCTTGGGTGGGACGCACCTGCGGCGCGAGTATCATGGCGGGCTCGTCGCCTTTGTCCGCCATGGCGCAGCAGGTCGTCTCGGAACCGGTGCCGCTCGTAGTCGGAACCGCGATCAGCTTGGCCTTGCCGGGGAACGGGTCGACCTGGTAGAACTGACAGGCCTTGGCCCAGTCATATCTCGGGAGCTCGTAGAAGAGCCAGAGAACCTTGGCGGAGTCCATGACCGACCCGCCGCCGATAGCGACGAGAACCGTAGGCTCAAATGCCTTGCATCTCTCGATGGGCTCGGCGAGCAGCTTCCTGGTGGGCTCGGACTGCATATGGCAGACCACCTCGACCTCGGCGGCATCCGCGAGGATGTCGCGCAGGCGGGACTCCAACCCGAGGGCCGCCACGACGCCGTCGTCAACGACGAGTCCGACTCGCTCCCCGGCAAGGCCACGCAGTGATTCAATTGCGCCGTGACCGAGCGTGTACTGAGTAGAACCAAAGTTAGTGAGGGGCATTTCACACATCCAATCGGTGGAGCTGATTTCATTCGAACTCGCTCTGGTGAGCGCGGCCCCCTGACCAGACCGCGCTCACCCGCTCGTGAGGTAACGCCGAACCCCGCGCTAGGCGAGGAAGCCGATGAGATTGCCCACGATGGCGATGACGACGAGAAGACCGAGAACCTTGACGGAGCTCCAGCCCTTGTTGATGAGACGATATGCGAGAAGCGTGACGAGCAGGGGCAGGATTCCCGGGCAGATGGTGTCGAAGAAGCCAGTCTGCAGGGAGAAGGCCTCTTCGCCGCCGAGATTGAGGGTGATGCCAGTCTTCACGGAGACGAAGTTCACGATCAGGGCGCCCATGACCATGCAGCCGAGGATGCCGGCGGCGGAGATGGCGTTCTTGAACGTACCGGACTCGAGCATGTCGAGAAGGGCGTCGGAGCCCTGCCTGTAGCCAAGATCGAACATGAACCTCGCAAGTCCGAGCTGGACGGCGGCCATGATGATGATCTCGGCGAAGACGGCTGCGATCGAGCCGGTCTGGCCCTGGGCGCAGCAGATCGAAAGCACGATGGGCAGGATGACGCCCTGGACCGTGGAGTCACCGATGCCGGAGAGCGGACCCATGAGGCCGGTCTTGATGGACCGGATGGAGTCCTCGGAGACGTCCTGTCCGTCAGCCCTCTGCTCCTCCATGGCAAGGACGAGACCAAGGACGGCGCCACCCGTGGTGTTCTCGATGTTGTAGAACTCGAAGTGGCGCTCCATGGCGCGCTTGGTCTCGTCGGGGTCGTCGGCATAGAGCTCCTTGATTGCGGGAGCCATGGCGTCGAGGAAGGTCGCGCCCTGCATGTTCTCGTAGTTGTAGCAGGACTGATACGACCACTCCCACATGAGCCAGCACTTGTTGAGCGTGCTCGCGCTAAGCTTCTTCATCTTCAGCACCTTCAATCTTGCTCGAGAGCTGCGTGTAGATGAGGGCGATGCACACGGCGAAGCAGCCGATGGCAATCAGCGAGAAGCCAGCCCAGGAGGACAGGAAGAAGCCGAGGAACAGGAAGACCCTCGTATCACCCTTGAAGATGTACTTCATGGTGATTGCGATACCGAGGGCAGGCATGATGCCGCCGACCGTGCTCAGGACGCCGAGGAACGTGGCACCAAGCGAGTTGACGACGCTGGCGACGGCCTGGGAGCCAAAGTAGCAGGCCAAGAAGCACGGAATGCCCGTAATGCAGTACAGGAAGATCTGCGGGGCAATGATCGTCGGCCACCAGAGACCCTTGAGCTTACCCTTCTCGATAAGCTTGTTCGTCCAGCGGTTGAAGATGGAGTCGAGCGTCATGCGGCCAACCCAAACCAGCGTGCCGAGAAGACCGAGAGGAACCGCGATTGCGAGGGCCGAGTTGACGTCGAGGCCGCCCGAGATGGCAAGGGCCGTACCTAGGACGCCGGCAAGGGCCATGTCGCTCGGCAGCGCGCCACCGGCGGAGATGAAGCCGATGAACATCATGTTGATGGTTGCACCGATGATGGTACCCTGAACCGGGTCGCCCAGAATGCAGCCGGTGAGGAAGCCGCCGACCAGAGGACGATACCAGGTCACATAAGAAATCATCGTGATGGAGCCGTTGCAGAGGTAGTACAGGAGACCACACAAGAAAGCTTGGAAAAGCGACATCGTTATCCTCCTAACACTTAATCTGAGGTTTCCAATAGATGCACAGACGCCGAGAAACTGACAATCCGGAGCTAGATCATCTTCGAGAACAGAACGGGGTTGTCGTCAGGGACCAGCTGATACTGGATTTTTGCCCCCTTCTCCTCGAGACGCTTCATGCAGTTGACCTCCTCCTCACTAGCCGAGATGTTCCGGTTGAGCTTCTTGCGTCCAGCCTTTATGCCCATGCCACCAAGAATGACCTTGTCGATGCCTATGCCGTCATCAATAAGACCTTCCACCGCCTCGGGACCCTTGACGATGATCATGGTCTTGACGGAATCGTTGACGGGGTCGTTCAGGAAGGCGATGGTGTCGGCGATGGACTTCGCCTTGACCTTGACGCCCTTAGGGGCGGCGGATTTGAGGACGCGCTGCATGAACGTGTCCTTGGCGACCGCATCATCGGTGATGAGAATTGTGTCCGAATCGTAGTACTTGAGCCATGCGGTGACGACCTGGCCGTGAATGAGCCTGTCATCGATGCGTACGAGGGTAATCTGTGCCATCTTTCTCTCCTAACCCTGACTAGAGAACTACCGTCTGCAGCCTGTCATTACGCGGACCCTTTTGGCGGGACAGCCGCTCCCCCTCGTGCGGGGTCCGCTTACCGCTCCCCATCGACGAGTCAGTCCTCCTCGTCGAAATAACCATCTAACAGCTCGTTCACGTCGACGATGCTCACCTTTCCTAGCCTCATGCCGCACTGGATGACCTCTTCGACCGACATGTCGATGCGATCCATGAGAACCTCGATGACGAGGGGAAGGTTCATTCCCGTGATGTGATGGAAGTTGAGTTCACCCATTGCGGCACAGGTCACGTTGAACGGACTGCCGGACTGGATGTCGGTGAGCACGAGAACGTCACCTCTCGTGAGGCTCTCCTCGATGCCTTCGCGTATCCTGTCACGAAACTCGTCGACGCTATCACCGAGGTATAGGCCATAGGTCTTCACGCGAGCCTGCTCGCCGCAGATGAGCTCAGCCGACTCAAGGACCGCCTGAGAGAATGGTCCGTGCGAGATGAGAATCACGTCGAACAAGAGAGGCCCCTTTTTTCAGAATCGATCAGATCCATCGAGGCCAGGTCAGGCCGCTTGCAAAAGTGGACTGTCCTGACGGCGACCATCCAAACCCTCCCAGCACCAACTTCTAATCTGCATTGTGGCGCGCACCTTTTTTGCGCACGGGACTGCGCCTTGAGCGGGAGCCGCAAAAGGCGTGAAAACTGGGTTCAGTGAATGTAATCGCAGGTAGATACCCTATTCGGACAAGCCAAAGTTGTACTGTCCGGAATATACAACTTTCGGTCAAATGGCTGGGGGTCTGGATTGGCCGAGAGGTGGTGCCTGATGCCGCGACAGAGGACCGACTAGCAAGCGAGCTCTCGCTCGAGTCTCTCCACGAGAGAGATCTCCTCTTGGCCGCTCGCGTCGATGCGATGCCAGCAAAGCCCCTCCGCCTCAGAGCCAGTCTCATAGTCCACGTAGGGCCCGAATCCGCTCACGAGAGACGTGGTTGCAACCTGGTGGTCTTCGCTCATAGGGAGTCCTGGATACGCGACGGCCCTGACGCGTGGGTGACAGGCAAGGTAGGCCGCCACTACATGCGCCACGTCGCTCGAGCGATGCCACATGGCGAGACGAGCCTGCGCGCGCAGAAGAACGTCCTCGTCAGTAATCGTCGCAGACGCAAGCGCGGAGAGGATCACGGGATCGATGCTTCTCGCCACGCCCACGACCCCGACGTCTCCGAGGAGGGCGATCGCGACGTCGGCGCCCAGGCGAACCGCAGGACACCCAAGCGGCCCGCAGACGCTCACGTCGACATAGAGAGAAACCCCCTCTGCATGCAGAGGGGGTGCAGCCCGCCTCATATCGAGACAGCGTACGGGTGGGGCGCAGAGCAGTGGCCTTCCGTCGACGAGAAGGCCGGACGCGACATCGGCGGGCACGACGTAGACTCGCTCGGCGCCGAGCCCCCTCGCCAACGTGCGAGCCTGATCCACGCTCACGCCCATGGAACGTGCCTACATCGTCCGGTCGGAGATCTCGGCCGTGATGTCGGCGATGAACTCGTCGAGCTCGCGCTGGGTCGTCTCGTTGGAGCGATCGCGCACGGAGATGTTACCCGCCGCGGCCTCCTTCTCGCCGAGAATGAGCATGTAGGGAACGCGGTCGATGCTCCTCGCCTCGCGAATCTTGTAGCCGATCTTCTCGTCGCGGTCATCGACCTTCACGCGCACGCCGGCGCCGCGAAACTTCGCGGCGACCTCGTCCGCATAGTCACGGGTCTTCTCGGAGACGGGCAGGATCTTGACCTGGCAGGGCGAGAGCCACGTGGGGAACTTGCCGGCAAACTGCTCGGTNAGCATCCCNATGAAGCGCTCGAAGGAGCCAAAGCCAGCGCGGTGAATCATGATCGGCTGCTTCTTGGAACCGTCGGCATCGGTGTACTCGAGCTGGAAGTTGTGCGGCAGCTGGAAGTCGAGCTGTATGGTGCCGCACTGCCAGGTGCGGCCGAGGCAATCCTTCAGATGGAAGTCGATCTTGGGGCCATAGAAGGCGCCGTCGCCCTCGTTGAGCGTGTACTCGACGCCCATGGAGTCGAGCGCCTCCTTGAGGCTTCGCTCGGCGTGATTCCAATCCTCGTCGGAGCCCATGGAGTCCTCGGGCCTCGTGGAGAGCTCGACTCTGTAGGGAAAGCCAAACTGCGAGTAGTAGGCGGTAATGAGATGCGTGACGTCAGTGACCTGCTCGGTGATCTGGTCGGGTCGAATGAAGAGGTGCGCGTCATCCTGCGTGAACTCGCGGACGCGGAAGAGTCCATGCAGGGCTCCCTTGAGCTCGTGGCGGTGGTCAAGGCCCGCCTCGGCGAGCTTGAGCGGCAGGTCGCGATAGGAGCGCGGCTTGGACCTGTAGATGAGGCACGCACCCGGGCAGTTCATGGGCTTGATGGCAAAGTCCTCGTCATCGATCTGGGTCGTGTACATGTTCTCCTTGTAGTGGTCCCAGTGACCGGAGGTCTCCCACAGCGAGCGAGAGAGGATGATCGGGGTCTGAACCTCGTCATAGCCGTACTGCGCCTGCATGTCATGCCAGTAGCTCATGAGCGAGTTGCGAACGATCATGCCGTTGGGCAGCCAGAACGGAAAGCCCGGACCGGCATCGGACATCATGAAGAGCTCCATCTCGCGACCGATCTTGCGATGGTCGCGGCGCTCGGCCTCGGCAAGAAGCTCGAGATGCTTGTCGAGGTCATCCTTGGAGGCAAAGGCGATGCCGTTGATGCGCGTGAGCATCTTGTTGTTCTTGTCACCCCTCCAGTAGGCGCCGGAGACTCCCGTGAGCTTGAACGCCTTGAGGGCCTTCGTATAGGTGAGGTGCGGCCCCACGCACATGTCAACGTACTCGCCCTGCTTGTAGAAGGTTATGCGGGCATCTTCGTCAAGGTCGCCGATGTGCTCGACCTTGTACTTCTCGCCGCGCTCCCGCATGTGCTCGATGGCCTCGGCACGAGGAAGCTCATAGGTCTCGAACTTGAGGTTCTCNTTGCAGATCCTCTTCATCTCGGCCTCGATCGCGGGATAGTCCTCCTCGCTGATCTTTGTGCCCTCGGGCAGGTCGATGTCGTAGTAGAAGCCGTTTTCAGTGGCGGGCCCAAAGGCGAAGTCCGCCTCGGGGTACAGGCGCTTGATGGCCTGGGCCATGATATGCGCGGCAGAGTGACGAATGACGTGCAGCTCCTCGTCGGCGGGGCACTCGCCCACATGGCCGTCGTTGTAGAGAACCTTCATCTGAAACCTTCCCTCCGGGTAGTGACGCCTCACAAGTGTACTCGAACAAGAAAAAGGCCCGCGCGCCACCAGGAAGTGTCGCTGGGCGATATATGGCGCCTGTCACGCGGCCACTCGGGCCGAGAAAAGACAGGCGCCTAGATAGTCTGAGTTCGCGCTGGTGCGTAGCACGGCATGTGATGAAAACCTTTCGATTGCATATAGGCACAGGTTGTACCACAACAGGGGGACGTGACGGCCCATGATGGCACATCTTCGCAGCATGGATACTCGATTGAAGGTGGCCCCTGGTGCCGCTAGCCCAAGCCCACGACCCACCATATGCCAAGGCCGGCGACCATCATCGCATAGATGACAAAGGGCGCGGCGAGAGAGACCGTACCCAAGACCACACCGATGAGGTTGAGCACCGTGGGCGCAAGAAGGGACGTGACCGCGGTCGCAGCCACTATGAAGGCGGTGGAGATGGTCGCCGAGCCCTTGGCGCTTCTCTCGGGAACGACGTTCATGACGTGCGAAATGATGAGCGGCCAGGCAAAGTCGAGAAGAACACCCGCCAGGCCGAGCATGAGAACGGAGTCCGCACGGTAGCAGAGGGCCGTCCCCGCCACCATGAGCGCGCATGCGAGCGTGATGACGTGTCTGCCGAGCAGACGATGAAGAGACCCGTAGGAAAAGCCCGCGAGCGTACCCGAGATGGTCGTGACGGACACGACGAGACCCGCCTGCACGGCGGTACCCATCCCCCCGCCCTCGATGATAGACGGCACACGAATCACGAAGCCATTGGCCACCATGCAGGTGAGTCCCGCAAAGGCCGCGAGGCCCACGATCGCCGCGTTGATCACGTGACCGGAGTCACCCTTCACCTCGACGTCAACCATGTCAGCGGATGCCGCTCGGTCTGGCACGAGAGCCACGAAGGCGACGAGGATGGGCACGGCGGCGAGGTAGATGGCAAACGCCCAGCGCCACCCAAAGGCGATGAGCAGGCCGACGAGGGCCGAAAGGGCAGCCGTGGAGAGCGTCTCCATGGACGAGCGGATACCCATGAGGGTGGCTCGCTCTCGTCCCTCGAAGAAGTCTCCCACGAGGGAGACCGCAAGGCTGTTGATGCAGCCGATGCCAACACCAAAGAGGAGCCTGCTCACGAGAATGACGGCATAGTCCTGGCACACGAGCGGGACGAGACCGGCGACGGCGGAGAGCGCCAGCCCAAAGGCAACGATGCGCTTCTTCCCAAAGCGCTCGGAAAGAAGCGCGCTGGCCATCACCATGAAGATGATCGGCAGGCACTGGATGGTGGAGAGCGACTCGACGGCGTTTCTCGACAGGCCAGAGAACTGCTCAACCATGGCAGGCAGCGCGGGCGAGATGGCCGTCTGCGAGCCGATCATGAGCGAGACCGAGAGCAGGGCCGCCTTCATGGGCAGGCCGTAGCGAGACTTCTCCGGCATGGCTGGGTTCCTCCAAAAGAAAGCCCCCCGCAAGAGACGGAGGGCCAAGTCGTACCTTGGGACAGGCGCTACTGGATGCGGGTCCTGCAGTAGGGGCAGACCTTCCAGTCGGCGTTGAGGGGACGATGGCACGTGGGGCAGACGTTGCGGACCTGCGTGTTGCAGATCGGGCAGACGACGAAGTCGCGGTCGATGGGNGCGCCNCACTTGGGNCAGATGCCATAGTGCGAGAGCTGATGCTCGCGGAGGGCGATGTCGAGGTCCTGCTCCTCGCGATCGATGAGATAGGAGCTGGGGCGCAGGATGACATACGCGAGAAGGCCGACGATGGGGATGACCGAGATGATTGCCCACATCCACCAGGGCTCGGCACCACGGCGCTGTGCGTCGCGGATGACGTAGACGATGGAGAGAACATAGAGCATGACCACGCAGACAACCATGAGGTACAGCACCATGCGGACCTCAGGAGTGATCAGCTGATCGAGAAGTTCTTGCATCTAGGGGACTCCTTATAAGACGTGGGCGCACGGCCGCAATCGCTACAAAGCCGTTGGTAATTGTAGCAGACCTGATGAACCACCCGCATTCTGACGACCATCGCGCATAACGAGCACACGCCGGGCCTAGGCGCGAGAATCAGCGGTCGGAGCCACGCAGGATGCCGGACACCTCCCCTGCGGTGGTGATGGACCCGCACGCAATGTAGCTTCTGCCTTCGAGGGCAGAGACCGCCTCCTCCACCGAATGGTAGACGGCCTCGGGCTCGTCGCCGCATTCGGAGAAGACGACGGCAAGGCCCTCGGCGGGAAGCGCACGCGGCGACGCGGTCTGCGTCACGACGACGGAGGGAAACTCCGGGGCGAGCAGCCTCACGATGCCCCGCACGTCCTTGTCGGCAAGAACCGCACAGAGGAGCAGCGGACGTCTTGAGACAGCAGGTTCGACGTCGCGGACGGCCGTGAGGAAGGTCTCCACGCTCTGCGGGTTGTGGCAGGCATCGATGAGGACGACGGGGTCGGCACGAACCACGTCGAAGCGACCGGGCGTGGGACAGGTCACGACCGATTCGAAGAGTGCGTCGGGATCGAGCGCGCGACCGAGGTACTGTTCCGAGAGCACTATAGCGCAGGCGATGTTGGCCGCCTGGTAGGAAGGCTTGAGGGCGCTGATCCCACCATATGATGACAGGGGCGTGGTCACGTCGAGCACGAGCGATCCGCCGATACGACCTGGGAACCGGTCGATGACGTAGCTCGCACGAGGAAGCCCGACGTGGTCGCGCGGGACGCCGGGGTGCATCTCGCCCTCGGCATCGGACGTACGCTCGGGGCGAAGCAGGACGGGGCTGACGTCCGCGCAAGCGCACTGGCCGAGGAAGACGTCCTCGACCGAGGGGGGCGTCGCGGTCCCCACGCCGAGCACGCAGCTGCGTCCGGGCCTGATGATGGCGGCCTTCTCACCTGAGATGGCCTCGAGCGTGTCGCCGAGAATCCTCGTGTGATCAAGTCCGACACCCGTCACCGCCACGGAGCGGATGGACTTGACGGCGGAGGTGGCGTCCCAGCGCCCGCCCATGCCGCACTCGAGCACGGCGACGTCGACGCCCGCCTCGGCAAAGACTATGCAGGCGGCAACGGTGAGCAGGTCGAACTCGGTGATGTCGTAGGGGCGCTCGCCTGCGGAGCGACGCCGCGCGTTGACACGGGAGCCTGCCTCGACCGCCGCGGATATGCCTCGAGCGAACTGCCCCTCGGTGACAGGGCGGCCATCCACCTCCATGCGCTCGGTGTAGCTCACGAGCTCGGGACTCGTGTAGAGCGCGGTGCGCAGCCCCTCTCCCCTGAGGATCGCCGCGGCATAGCGAGCCGTCGACGTCTTTCCGTTGGTACCGGCGATCTGAATGGCGTCGAAGCAGAGGTCGGGGTTGCCGCATTCCTCGATCAGGTCCTCGACGCTCTCGAGCATGGGCTGGATGCCAAACCTAAGAGTGGCATGCAGCACGTCGAGCGCCTCTGCATAGCTTCTCTCGGGAACTTCGAATGGCACGGAATACATGATGTCCCCTTTTTCCTCTCCCGCCAGGAGAGCCTGGCCATGCGTGGCGCTCCCCATGCCGAGAGACTCAAGTGCGCCGCTTTACGAACCTATGATTTCCCAAGGACCCTTGCGTGAAGGAAAGCAGGGACAAGTATACCCGCATCCGCAACGGCTCCGTCGCCCATGACATGTCCCTCAGACGATGCCTCAGACCGCACGTCATCATCGGGGAGTTCGAGACGATCTTTGCAAGATTTGTTGCCCACTACAACGGCGAGCATACCCATCGGTCTCTGAACTATGCCGTACCAGCCGACAGGTATGCAGGTGGTTTTTCAAAAAATGACATAATAGTGAAAGATTATGATATGGAACGGTTTAGGCGACGACCTTCATTGGCAGAAATGGTTTCGTGTCGAAGCGGAACAGCCACTTCAAACCAATCTCATTGATTACGCAGCGCAACTCTTTAATGAAATTCTATTATTTTATTTTGAATGTTTTGGGCGCATATTTGTATACAAGAATCAACGCGATCACGACGTAAGCCAATGTGGATGTCAATACAATTAGTGTAAAATATGATGGTGGACTTTTGATCTTCATACAAAGGAAGCACAGAAAATAAACGCCGTAGTTGATTCCGTTGTAAAACGGATTCTTCATGCCGAGCTCCGTCGTGTACGGCTGGAAAACATAGTACAGGAACAGATGGTGCACCGAGAAGAACAGCGACAGAAACAGAATAGAAAGTGCGAACGCAGCCGTGTCCATGACCGGCCAATTCGAACCAAAAACAAGAGTCAGACCAAAGACGGCGGCAATAATGGCAAAGGCAACAATCAGGTTCAGACCGGCCACACGCCGAAGCCGCACTTTGAAATTGGACAAAACCGCATTTTTCTCTCGATAAAACGAATATCGCAGAAGACTGATATCGCAGTTATAAAACATTGCCTTGCACACGCGTTCTCCGAGCGAGGAGAAGTACATGATGAAGACGAACACAGGTAGAATGGCGCTCGGTCTTGACACCAGCGACTTAACATCCGGCTGATAGACGGACGCGACAATGGCCGCCGCAAAGATGATTGCGATGATGGCAAGGCGAACGATAATCGGCCTCACTAAAATGCGCCTGTGGCGGCGGAAAAAAAGGGCATTCAGATAGGCAAAGCCCGTTTTGCCTTCAAACATATGTGTATCAAGGTCAGCATGTTTAAATTCCTTTTCCCGAACCGCAACATCCGAGAACTTGGCCTCAGAAACTACTTTGTCGGCATCAACCGAATAATCAGAAGCCTTCAGGCTCTTCATTGCCAGCTCATGATACTTGCCGTATTTCAGAATTCCCATCAGACTACAGCACGGCAGGAGAAAGAGCAGCAGCAGAAAAACTGGGTGGAAAAGCAAGCCGCCGAGCATCGGGGGCCGATGCATCAGAACCGGGACATATGCGGCAGTCAGACAGAAAATGAAGGTAAAAACGACATACGTGGATTTCTTGCTGAGCATAATACTGGTTCCGGAGTAGACAAGAAGGAAGAACGCCTCGGCGATCAAGCTGAAGGCCGGCAACATACCGACCAACACAAGCCCCTGTGCAAGAGTGCCACCCATAAAGGCGGTTGCAAGCAGCACCGCGGGTAGGAAAGTGACAAAATCCACCAGTTCATGGAGCAGCAGGGTCGAAACGATGTAATTGCGCGCATTCATATGCATGAGACGGATGCAGATGTATTTATTCCGGTCGGTCTCAAATATAGAAGACGTGATGAATGAGCCAATGGCATTCAAGAAGAAGAATACATTTAGATATGCCGCATAGCGCAGGCTGACGTCTTGCTCGATGAGCAGAACCGCCAGGACCGATAGGAGACCGACGAAGAGGGCCTTGCTAAAGAGCATGAAAATGGCTCTGAAAACGCCAGCAACGATGGAAACGTTCCGTTTCAGGGAAACATCCGCATAGACGTGGGAATGAACAAGCCGACCGATCAGCGGAATACGTTTGAAGTAGTAGAGAAACACGTTCGCGTTGACTGACGCCCTGACATTAAAAATGGTTCTCAACGTATTTTGCATCATGCTTCATTCACATCTTTTAGCAGACTGACGATTCTCTCTTCGAACTGTGGGTCACCGATAATTGAATGATCGACCTGCTCGAGTTTTCCATCATTCAGCAGCACAATCTCGTCGCACAGGTCGGTGGCAAGCTGCAGTATGTGAGTTGAAAAAAGTATGATGTGATCCTGCCGCATTTCGCGCAGCAGCTTTTTGATTTCGAGCGCGACCACGACGTCAAGTGACGTGAGGGGTTCGTCGAGCAAAATCACCGGCGGTTTGGAAATGATGAAGCAGAGCATCTGCATCTTGTTCTTCATGCCGTGTGAATAGCCCTTGATCAGGCGGTGCCGATCGTCTTGGCTGATCTGCACTAGGTCAAAATAGTCGTCGGCCTTCTTATCTGCCGGAACATGATCCTTATTAACATCAATAAAGAATTTGATGAATTCATATCCAGTCAGAAACTCTGGCAGAATTGGCGTAGAAAACACATAGCCGACTCTCTCGGGGTCAAGCGGCTGCTTCTGTTCCTCGCTCAGAAGACATGCCTCGCCCGCGTCTGCATGTATCTCGCCGCTTAGACAATTAAAGAGGGTTGTCTTCCCCGCTCCGTTCCGCCCGATCAGGCCATAGATTTTCCCTTGATCAAATGTGAAATCTATGCCGTTAAGCACCTCTTTGTCATCGAAGGCTTTTTTGATGTTTCTTAGTTCCAATTGCATAAAGCTGCTCCTGTAAAAATAACTAAATTTCTATTTTTTATTATTTATTACATCATATATCCCCTTTTATGATAGCGTATGGCCCTCGTGATACCGAGATGCCCACTCGTCGATTCTCCTACTCTCGAACTCCATGAGCCCGAATTTGAAGTTCACACGAGTCATCACATCATGTGATGGCTGCATCGACGTAAGCGAAAAGAGCACTCCGACATAGAATTCATGTGATTCGCATGGTGGGAGGAACCCGTCAGGTCAACATGATGGTCTATGTCCCCCATTCCTAGGAACAATCTTCGAAGCCTGACTTCGAGAGCCCTCTGCCTGCCTCTGCGACTTCCGGTCTCACGGAGACGGGAGTATGCGTTGACATGAGACGAGCATAGGCCTCAGTCAAACGATTTAATGCTATTTCATGCAATACCTATTCCTCCTCCTGGGTCAGAAGCTTCCCCAGAGATGACCGTTCCCTTCGAAGCGTAATCCCCGGTTCCACGTTCACGACCAAGGGGGAAGACAGACTCTGCCCAGCGTGGTCGGACGTTCCCGCATCAATCAAAGAGGACCGATTACCTTTGTCGGGAGGATATGACGGCGTTCCGCCGAATTCGACCGAAAGACACCCTCCGTTGTCTTCGTGGTCACTCCCCTCTGTCATTCGAAGAGTCAGGAACTCTACTTGAATACCTCTATTCCGCCCATGGCCACAATCATGACGAAAAGCATGGGCTGGAGAACCTTCTCCAGCTTCTTCTTGTCCATCCGCTTGAGAAGGGCCGGACCGACGAAAGCGCCGCAAACCGTACCGACGGTCAAAAGTCCTACGAGCTCCCAGTCGATGCTCCCCATCCCAAGATGTGTGGCAAAGCCGGTAACGGCAATACCGAACAGCACGAGAACGGAGGTTCCCACCGTTTCGAGCGCCTGACACCCGAGAATCATAAGCCCTGCGATAATCGGGCCACCACCGCTAAGGCCAACAAGCCCGGACATGACCCCACCAAGCAGGCCGAAACAGACCGCTTTGACCGCATTGGATTTCTTGTTGGTTCGACCTGTGCTCCGTGCATTGTCATTTTTTCTACTTCTTATGTACGACACTAACGTCTGCACAGCAAGCAGCAGCAATATCGCTCCAGTCACCTTGTTGTACAGGCTTTCAGGAAGAAACCCGGAGCATAGGGAACCCACGATGGAACCAACCACGCCACCGATCAGCATGGTAAGCCCGTAGCGCCAGTTCACGTTTCCGGCCTTCCAATGGCTGAAGGTTCCCACGGCCGTGGTGGGAATCGTTGTCGCAAGAGAGGTTGACGCTGCGATCGCGGGTGGGATATTAAAGAAGACGGTTAGGATCCCCACATAGACAGCCCCTCCACCACCCCCAAGCGAGATAATCAGCAGACCAACCACGAACCCCACGATAGGCAACGTGATGTATGGGGGCATTCTCAAGCATCTTCTTCCACTCTCAGGGATGATATCATGTGTGAAACGAGCTGCTCGTAGCTCCCATCCACATTCGCTTCGGCGCTTTGGAAGAACCCTGCCTCCTCGAGTGAAACGAACCCATGAAGCGCGCTGCGGAATCCTCGGACGAAGTTGACTGTCTCCTCTCCGCTGAAATGGTACGGCTCCATCACCTGATACAAAATGCGGACAACGGCATGGCCCGCCTCCTGAATGCCGTCGTCGTCATAGTCATGGAATCTCAGGATCGCCTTATAGAGTTCAGGATTCTCTTTCGCAAACTTGCGATACGCAGAAGCGATCGCCGATAGGGCATCTCCCTTTGAACGGCCAACCGCTGCGTTGCGAATGCTATCTCCAAGCCTGCTAATGGCAAGTTTCGCGATACCCGACGAGATCTCCTGCAGCCCGCTTAGATGGTTGTAGAGCGACGGTGGTTTTACACCGAGTTTTTCCGCTATCTGAAGCAGGGAGATATTCTCAAGTCCCCTTTCCTCGGCCAGCTCTACCGCCGCATTCAGGATTGTCTGTGAATCCAGGTCTCTTTTCGTACTCATGCGTAGCCCTCCCTTAAACTAATATGAGTACATTATAAACTAATTACATTAGTCTATCAATAGTCGGATCCATGGCTCAGCCTCAGCCAATCCAAGAAGATATCCTGATCAATCGCCGGCACCGCTCCGAATGGGCCGAGATGGGCCGTCCCAGGACTCAGCCGTACGTCCCAAAGGAATCATCATAGGTCGTGGAGGGGTGTCGAAGACAGACCTGCGATTGTCGGAGAGGCCCTCCCATGGAGCAAGGTCAGACGGGGACGGCAAGCAAGGGAGGNGACCTATTGATGTCCCTTTTTTTCCTCTCCCGCCAGGAGAGCCTGGCCATGCGTGGCGCTCCCTGGCACAAGCTATGGAATCGCGTGTAATGCAACCACTAAAAACGCTTTTGCTTCACTGCCGATCGCAGTATGTTGGATATGAGCAGCAACGTCGGAATACGAATTCGTGAGCGGAGCCCCATGACGCACCTGATACTCGCACGTCACGGGCGTACCGCGTCAAACGTGGCACACGTGCTGAACTCCCCCGCCGAGAGCATCGATGAGGTCGGATTCGCACAGGCGCAGACCCTGCGCGGCAGGATCGAGGCAGCAGACGTCCGCTACGACAGAATCGTCTCGTCGCCCCTGCCGAGGGCTCGCCAGACCGCAGCCATCGCCAACTGGATGGGCCTGCCCATCGACTGTGATGACCGTCTGCGCGAGCGCGATCCGGGGGACCTCGCAGGCGTCCATCTCGAGCCCGATCTTCGTGCGCGCTACTGGAATTATGCCAACAGGGCTGAGGACTTCTCCGACTCCGAGACGATTGACGCCCTCTTCGCGCGCGTGGCCGCATTCCTCGACGATGTCCGCCATGGTCGCGCACGGAGAGTGCTGGCGATCACTCATTCCGGCGTTTCCATAGCCGTGCACTGCCTGCTCGAGGGTGTTCCGTCAGACGGCGACCTTCGCTTTCTCGGCCTTGAAAATGGTGACGTCTGGCAGCTGGAACCGTGACAGGCGTCTCCGGCCGCCCTACTCGTACCTCTCGTCAAAGACGCGCTTGGTCTTCTTCTCGCTNCGCGGCAGGACCCCAAGCTCCACGACCTTTACGAGCGGCGTAAAACCAATCCTGGACTTGGTCTCCTCGGCAACCGCGTCGGCGATGTCCCGGAAGTCCTGCGTGCCGTCGGTCTCGACGTAGATGCGCATGGTNTCTTTGCCCTCGAGGTGCGAGAGACGAATCTGGTACTCGCTCGAAAGCTGCGGGAACACGGCGAGAACCTCCTCGACCTGCCTCGGGAAGACGTTCACGCCATGNATCTTGAACATGTCNTCGGAGCGGCCCGAGATGGTGTCGATGCGTGGGTATCTCGACCCGCAGGGACACTCACCGGGGATGATGCGCGAGAGGTCGTGCGTACGGAAGCGGATGAGCGGCGCACCCTCCTTGACGAGCGTGGTGATGCAGATCTCGCCCCACTCGCCATCGGGGACGGGACCGCCCGTCTCTGGATCAACGATCTCGAGGTAGATGAAGTCATCCCAGATATGCATGCCCGTCTCGTACCTGCAGTTGATGCCGATGCCAGGGCCATAGACCTCGGTGAGGCCGTATATGTCGAAGAGATCGATGCCGAGTCCGTCCTTGATGCGCTGACGGGTCTTCTCTCCCCAGCGCTCGGATCCGATCACGCCGTGCCGGAGCGCGATCTTGTCCCGAAGGCCAAGCTCACCGACCTTCTCGGCGAGAAGCAGCGCATAGGATGACGTGGCACAGATGACCGTCGACTGCATGTCGACCATGAACTGAAGCTGCTTCTCGGTGTTTCCCGGGCCCATGGGAATGGCCATGGCACCGAGCTTCTCGGCACCCGCCTGAAAGCCGATGCCAGCGGTCCAAAGACCGTAGCCGGGCGTTATCTGAATGCGATCGGTAGCGGTGCAGCCGGCGAACTCGTAGCAGCGCGCAAACTGGATGGCCCAGTCATCCACGTCCTTTGCGGTGTAGGGAACGATGACGGGGGTACCTGTGGTACCCGAGCTGGAATGGATGCGGACGATCTTCTCCTCGGGAACGGCGGCAAGCCCGAGCGGATACGCGTCACGGAGGTCCTGCTTCTGCGAGAAGGGAAGCCTGGCGAAGTCCTCGACGGAGCCACAGCCGGTGATGCCCGCCTCCTTGAGCTTGCGACCGTAGAAGTTGTCTGACGCGATGAGCCGTTCGATCTGCTTGTTAACGAGTTCGAGCTGATGGTCGTTGATCTGCATTCCCGTACCCTTCCGTCTGCTGGCCGTGCGGCCAGGAGCTGTAGCCTGCTAGTCTGCCCATGCGAGCGCGCGGTCGTTGAGCTCCCAGAAGCGCTCGGGCACGCGCTCGCGGATGGCGGAGCGTACGTCCTCCGACGAAAGCCCCAGTGCGCCGGAACGCGTGGCAGCGCCGAGAAGGACCACGTTGAGACACTTGGCCGAGCCGAGCTCGAGCGCGGCGCGATCCGCATCGACCACGGAGAGGATGCCGACGCGTCCAGATGCGTCCTGCGCGCGGAGATAGGCCATGATTGCATCGAGGTCATACGCCGGTCCGCCCGTCATGGACGAGACGGGGACCACGGGACGGTTGCTCACGACGACCGTACCGCCATGCCTGAGGAAGGGCAGCTGGCGCACCGCCTCGGCAGGTTCGAAGGCCACGATGACATCCGCCTTGCCACGACCGACGAGCGGTGAGGCGGCTCCGTCACCCACGCGAACGTGGCTGAACACGGAACCACCGCGCTGGGCCATGCCGATCGTCTCGGCGGTCTTCACGGGGATGCCACGTTCCATCGCGGCCGTGGCGATGAGCTTGGACGCGAGGACGGTCCCCTGCCCTCCTACGCCGCAGAGGACGACATTGATGCTCACAGCCTCTCACCTCCTGAGATGGCGCGAACGGGACAGACCTGCTCGCAGAGCGTGCAGCCCGTGCACTGGGACTGGTCGATGATCACGTGCCCGTCAGCCTGGGGCACAAGGGCGGGACAACCCAGCTGCCTCACGCAGCGCTGACAACCTATGCAGGCATTCGCGTCAACCTGACTCCTGGCCTTGGGCTTGACGAGGACGACGCAGGGAGAGCGAAAGANGATCGCCTTGACCCCNGGNTNGNCNGCNACCCGACGGACCGTCTCGACCGCCAGCTCGTGATCAAGCGGATTCACGGTCTCCACCGTGGTGAGTCCGATGCCGCGAAGGACGCTCTCGATGCTCACCGCCTGCACGACGTCGCCCATGACGGTGCGCCCGGTACCTGGATGGGGTTGGTGNCCGGTCATCGCGGTGGTCGAGTTGTCGAGAACGACGAGGGTCATCTCCGCCTGGTTATAGAAGGCGTTGATGGTGCCCGTGATGCCCGAGGCGAAGAAGGTGGAGTCACCCACGAAGGCGAAGGCCTTGGTGTCTGGCTCCACGTGGAAGACGCCCTGCGCGATGTCGATGCCCGCCCCCATGCACAGGCAGGTGTCGCACATGTCGAGAGGCTGGGCATTGCCCAGCGTATAGCAGCCGATGTCACCGCAGAAGATCGTCTTTTTCCCAGCCATGGCGCGCTTGACGGCGAAGAAGCTCGCACGATGCGGGCAACCGGCGCAGAGCACCGGGGGACGCACGGGAAGCTGCGGCAGGTCGTCGACCTCGGGTACGACGGACTCGCGGCCTAGAAACGCATTGATGGCGACACCGACGGACTCCACGGAATTCTCGCCGGAGGAGCGGACGTCTCCCGTGAGCTTGCCGCGAATCTTGCATGAAATGCCCTGTCTGCCACATGCATAGATGAGCGCGCGCTCGATCACCGGATCGAGCTCCTCCACGCAGAGAACCTCGTCGAGCCCCTGGAGAAACTCGATCGCAAGTCTCTCGGGAAACGGGAACGGTGTGGCGACGCGAAGCACGCGAGGGCGCTGCGGGTCATCGGACAGGTTCTCCTCCACGTACTCGTAGTTCACGCCGTGCGTGGCGATTCCCACGCGTCCGGCCTCCACGCCCGCCGCAACGACGAAGTTGCCTGGGTATGAGGAGAGCTCGTCCGCGAGACGGGCGTTGCGCTCTTCGATGAGCGCATGGTTTCGCACCGAGAGGCGCGGGAAGATAACCCAACGCGACGAGTCTTTGACGAATCCGCAGGGCTTGTCTGACCTCCATTCGCCCTGGTCCTTGACCTCGATCGCCTCGTAGCCATGGTCCACGCGAGTCGTCGGGCGCATGATCACGGGACTTCCGATGCGCTCCGAGAGCTCGAAGGCGTCTTGGATCATCTGGTACGCATCGCACACCGAGGAGGGATCAAGGACGGGCACCTTGGAGAACATGCCAAAGGTGCGGGTGTCCTGCTCGGTCTGGGACGAGATGGGGCCGGGGTCATCGGCGACGAGGACGACCATGGCGCCACTGACGCCAATGTACTCAAGGCTCATAAGGGGATCGGAAGCTACGTTGAGGCCAACCTGCTTGCAGGTGACAAGGGCCCTGGCACCACAATAGGCCGCCCCTGCCGCGACCTCCATGCCTGCCTTCTCGTTGACTGACCATTCGACGTAGACGTCACCGGGGTTTCGCCTGGCGATGGTCTCGAGAATCTCGGTCGACGGAGTGCCGGGGTAGCCGGCCACCACGTTGACCCCGGCCGCGAGCGCACCGAGCGCCATGGCCTCGTTGCCCATCAGGAATTCTNTNTGCATGGCTTCCTCTCAACGCAAAGTCCGGGAGCAGCGAACGACAACGTGAAAAATCATAGCCCCGCAGATGGCCTACTCACCGCAGAAGAGCTTGGTCGAGATGTAGCGCTCTGCGGTGTCCGGCAGTACGGTGACGATGGTTCTACCCTCTCCGAGCTCGGCGGCCATCCTCAGGGCGGCGACCACGTTCGTACCCGAGGAGATGCCGCACATGATGCCCTCCTCGCGCGCAAGGCGTCGTGCCATCGAGATGGCCTCGGGGTCGCTGACCGTTACCACGCGGTCTATGACCTTGCGGTCGAGAATCGCAGGTATGATCCCATCGCCGATGCCCATCTGCAGATGGGTTCCCACGGTGCCGCCGGAGAGGATGGCGGCGTTCTCGGGCTCGACGGCCCAGACCTGCACGTCGGGGTTCGCGTCACGCAGGGCGCGTCCCACGCCGGTGATGGTGCCGCCCGTACCGATTCCCGAGCAGAACCCATCGATTGACCCTTCTGCGTCGCGGAGGATCTCGGCACCCGTGCCTTCGTAGTGCGCGGCGACGTTGTCCGCATTCTCGAACTGCTGCGGCACGTAGACGTTCTCGTCCTCNGCNGCCATNNGCAGNGCCNTNGCGATGCACTCCTGGATGCAGGCGCCTATGTCGCCGGCATCGTGAACCGTGAGAACGAGCGCCCCGTAGTGGCTCACGAGCCTCCGGCGCTCTATCGAGACCGAATCGGGCATGATGATGCGCGCGCGATACCCAAGAACGGCCGCCACGAGCGCAAGACCGATGCCCTGGTTGCCNCTCGTGGGCTCCACGATGATGCTCTGCTCGTGAAGTTCCCCGCGGGCCTCTGCCTGGCGAATCATGCGCAGCGCCGTCCGCGTCTTGATCGATCCGCCAACGTTCATGCCCTCGAACTTGGCGAGCACGCGAGCGGACCCCGCAGGTACCACCCTGTTGAGACGGACGAGGGGCGTATCGCCCACCGCCTCGAGAATGTCGTNGTATATCATTGGACCTCCNCCCAAGACCTATCGGTNCAAGACCAAAGTATACNCATCGNCCCNACCNTNTCGAAAAGGGCATNNCCCANGCTGACGCACGACGGCAACGTAACGAAAGCCTCCACTTGCGACGTTCATGCCCCTACTTGCCGAGACCCAGAAGTCTCAGGGCCTCCTCTCTCGTCTTGAGGTCGTTTCTGAACGTACCGCGCACGGCAGATGTCACCGTCAGTGCTCCCGCAGCCTTGATGCCACGCATGTTCATGCAGGTNTGCTCCGCCTCGAGGACCACGAGGACGCCAAGCGGCTTAAGCTCGCGAACCATCGCGTCGGCGACCTGCGAGGTAAGGCGCTCCTGCAGCTGAGGCCGGCGAGCATAGCCGCTCACGCAGCGAGCGATCTTGGAGAGTCCGGTGATGCGACCGTCTCTGGGGATGTAGCATATGTGGGCCCTGCCCACGAAGGGCAGGAGGTGGTGCTCGCACATCGAGGANAACGGGATGTCCTTGACGATCACCATCTCCTCGTTGCCGGGCTCGTGGAATTGCTTGCGCAGGTGAGCGCCAGGGTCTTCCTGCATGCCTCCGTAGATTTCCTCGCAGGCACGAGCCACGCGATCGGGCGTGCCCACAAGGCCCTCGCGGTCGGGATCTTCTCCGATGCCCAGAAGAAACTCACGCACCGCGGCCTCGATGCGAGGCTTATCGATGGCGTTGTAGTTTATCTCGTCGCACACGACTAGCATCCTCTTCTCTCAGCCGCCTCTATCACGTGCATGCAGAGGACGGCGGTGGTCACGGAGCCCACGCCACCCGGAACGGGCGTGATCGCGGAGACGATCGGCTCCACGGCGTCAAAGTCCACGTCCCCGACAAGCCTCTCTTCCTTCTCGTCCCAGTTTATCCCGACATCGATAACCGTCTGACCCTCGCGAACGCAATCGGAGCCCACGGTTCTGATGTGACCGGCGGCGGCGATGATGACCTCCGCACGCGACAGCTCCTCGGCTAGATTCTTCGTACGGGTGTGACACATGGTCACCGTGGCGTTTCTCGCCTGGAGCATGCACGAGACGGGCTTCCCGACCACGAGCGAACGTCCGACCACGACCACGCGTGCGCCCTCGAGCCCGATACCATAGTAGTCGAGCAGCTTGATGCACGCCTCGGCCGTGCAGGGCGGAAAGCCCGTCGGACGGTTTGCGAAGACGCCATAGAGAGATCCGGCGGTGACGCAGTCGATATCCTTGGCGCAATCAAGTGCCGCGCAGGCAGTCGCCCCGTCAAGCGTCTTCGGGAGCGGGCGGAACATGAGACAGCCATGGATGGATTCGTCCGCATTGACCTTGGCGATTACGTCCATGAGCTCGTCCTGCGAACAGTCGGGGGACAGTACGAACTTGCGCACGCTGACGCCCACCCTGCCGCAGCGCTTCTCTGCGCCGCGCTCGTAGGAGAGGTCATCGTCGCGCTCTCCCACTCGCACGATGGCAAGCGTGGGCACGATTCCCCTCTCCTCAAGCGCCACGACCCTGCCGACCAGGTCCTCCGTAAGCGCCGCGGAGACGGGNGCGCCNNTGAGCAGCNTNGCCATGGCCTATTCCCTTCCCCTGATGCGGTCCATGACCATGGTGGCCGTGACCTCGGCGCGCGGACACCACTCGGCGAGAAGCTCGTCGCACTCCGTCTCGATAGACTCCGCATACGCGCGGTCGCGCAGCGACTTCGTGTTCACGAAGACGTTGAGGCTNGCNGCNTCCANGGCNGCGCGNCAGANGAGCGCGCCNCAGCCCACNTCCGAGATNAGCATGCGCGAGCCCTTCTCGCCCATCTCCTCGAGAAGCTCGATGGCAGACGCTATCTGGCGCATCATCTCCATGGGGCCGACGATCGCGTTCTTGGTGGCCGACTCGAGCACGTCGGCACGGGTCGGATCATCCTTGGGAATGGCGTAGGCCTGAGAGAGCGGGTAGAAGGCGTCGGCATCGACGTTCACCAAGGAGACGAGGCGGGTGCGAACGTCCTCGGCAGTGATGAGCATGCGTCGGATGTCCTCCTCATGGGCTGCGTAGCTCTTCTTTCCGGAGGTGTAGTTGCCCACCATCGATCCGAGAGCGACGCCGAGCGCGCCGACGTATGCGGCGGCACCGCCACCTCCCGGGACGGACTGCTTGGCTGCGAGGACGGACGCAAAGTCCTCGCAGCTCATCTTGGTGAGCTCTGCTGTCATGGCTGGCTCCTTTGGTTTCGGCGCGAACTCTGGAATCCGGTTAGAACAGGCCGACGATCTTACCGTCAGGCATAACGTCGATCTTCTCCGCCGCCGGNACCTTCGGAAGGCCCGGCATGGTCATGATGTCACCCGTGAGCGCAACGATGAAGCCGGCGCCAGCAGAGACCTTGACGTTGCGCACCGTGATGCGGAAGTTCTTCGGGGCACCGAGCTTGGTCTGGTCGTCCGTGAAGGAATACTGGGTCTTGGCCATGCAGATGGGCAGGTGGTCNTAGCCNAGNTCGGTNAGCTGCTGCAGCTGCTTGNNGGCACCNGNCGTGAAGTCCACGCCNTCGGCATGGTAGACCTTCGTGGCGATTGCCTCGATCTTGTCAGCGATGCTGCCATCGAGCTCGTAGCTAAAGTGGAAGTCGTTGGGCTCGTCGCAGAGACGCAGGACTTCGCGCGCCAGCGTCTCGCCGCCTTCGCCGCCCTTCGCCCACACCTCGGAGAGTGCCACGTTGACGCCAAGCTCCTTGCATTTGGCCTCGACAAGGTCGAGCTCGGCCTTGGTGTCGGTGGGAAACGCATTTACCGCCACGACCACGTTCAGGCCAAAGACCCTCTGCATGTTCTCGACGTGCTGAAGCAGGTTTGGCAGGCCCGCCTCGAGGGCGGCGAGGTTCTCGGTGCAAAGATCGGCCTTGGCGACGCCGCCGTGGTGCTTGAGCGCACGCACCGTGGCAACGATGACGCAGGCAGAAGGAGTGAGTCCCGCCATGCGGCACTTGATGTCGCAGAACTTCTCAGCGCCAAGATCCGCGCCGAAGCCAGCCTCGGTGACCACGTAGTCGCCGAGCTTAAGCGCGGTCGTCGTCGCGATGACGGAGTTGCAGCCGTGCGCGATGTTGGCAAACGGCCCGCCATGGATGAAGGACGGGGTATGCTCGAGCGTCTGCACGAGGTTGGGCATGATTGCATCTTTGAGCAACGCCGTCATGGCGCCTTCGGCGTGCAGGTCATGTGCCGTGACGGGCTGGCGGTCGAACGTGTAGCCAACGACCATGCGGCCGAGACGTGCCTTGAGGTCAGCAAGGTCGGTGGCGAGGCAGAAGACCGCCATGACCTCGGAGGCCACGGTGATGTCAAAGCCATCCTGGCGGGGCATACCGTCGGCAACGCCGCCGAGACCGTCGACGACATTTCTGAGCTGGCGATCGTTCATGTCAACGACGCGCTTCCACGTGATGCGACGAGGATCGATGCCGAGCGAGTTGCCCTGCTTGATATGGTTGTCGAGCATCGCGGCCAGNAGGTTGTTGGCAGCNCCGATGGCGTGAAAGTCACCGGTAAAATGGAGATTGATGTCCTCCATGGGAACGACCTGGGCATAGCCGCCCCCAGCCGCACCGCCCTTGACGCCGAAGACGGGGCCAAGACTAGGCTCGCGTAGGGCGAGGACGACGTTCTTGCCCAGGCGGTGAAGGGCATCGGCAAGGCCGACCGACGTGGTGGTCTTGCCCTCTCCCGCAGGCGTAGGGTTGATCGCGGTCACAAGGATGAGCTTGCCCTTCTGGGGTCGGTCCCTGAGCGAGTGGATGTCCACCTTCGCCTTGGTGTGACCATAAGGTTCGAGCATGTCGTCGGAAAGGCCGACCTGCTCGGCGATCTTCCCAATAGGAAGCATCTCGGCTTCCTGTGCGATCTCGATGTCAGACTTGAATCCCATTGCCAACTCCTTGTCACCATGGTCGAAAAAAGACACTCTACCAGCCTATACCACATACAAACACTATCGCTTTACCAGCATCGGTACGAACGACAAACTCGCAGGCCCACACGCAAACCCACCACACGAACCGCCCACCCAGTTGAAAGGCGTACGGATGGACCAGGTCTTTGCACACTATTCAGCCGAGTATAGGCCGTGGAAACCACTACGGGCTATGAGACCGTTGTCCATAAGGGGCCTGACTCCAAGATTGGGCATGTTCGCGGGCGAGACGTCGAGGGGCAGCCCTCGGTGGGGTACGATTCGGCTATGCGAATCGCTCCGCATCGAAGGAGGCCATGGCATACGGCGGTCTTGTCACAGGAGAGGGTCAGGGATAGCGCAATGACGAATGCGGCCGAAAGTCCCAAAGACAGGCTTCGTCTCATCCTCGGAGACGAGGGGCTGGCTCGGCTCGACGGGTCGACGGTCTTGGTCATCGGTCTTGGCGGCGTGGGGTCCAACTGTGCCGAGGCGCTCGCGCGCGGCGGCGTAGGCGGACTCGTGCTTCTCGACCGCGACGTGGTGGCCCCCTCCAACATCAATCGGCAGGCGGTGGCCTTCCACTCCACCATCGGTCTCCCAAAGGCAGACGTCATGCATGAGCTCGCGCGAGACATCAACCCCGAGGCTCGCGTCACGGCGGTGCACGCCTTTCTCCCCAAGGAGGGCCTCTCGAAGTTTCTCGATGCTCTTCCCCGCCCCGACTACGTGGTGGACGCCATCGACACCGTGGCGCAGAAGCTAGGGATCGCGGAGTGGGCGAAGGGACACGGCTACCGTCTGATAAGCTCCATGGGNGGCGGCAACANGCTTGACCCGACNCGCCTGCGCTTNGCGCGCATCGAGGACACCGTCAACGATCCGCTTGCGCGCATCGTACGTAAGGAGTGCCGGCGGCGCGGCATTCACGACCTGCAGGTTCTCTTCTCAGACGAGAGACCCGTGCCCATGCGCCCCATCACCGATGAGGAGTGGGAGAGGGACGGTAGTCTCCTCGGCACGATGAGCTACTTCCCNCCCATCATGGGCCAGATGATCGCCAGCCGCGTAATTCGTGACCTCCTGGGGTACGAATGATGTCATCCATCACTGATACCCACTTCCACCTGGACTTTGTTGACAATCCAGCCTCGTTTGCATCGGCGGCAGACGCCATTGGCCTCGCAATGCTCGCCGTGAGCGTCACGCCGGCAGGATATCGTCGCGTCCGCGAGGCCTGTGGCGATTCTTCCAGCGTCTGTTCCGCGGTGGGACTGCACCCGTGGTGGGTGGCGGATGGCCGCGCCGCCGAGTCAGACCTCGCCGCGCTCGAGAAGCTCGTCTTCGACACTCGTTACGTGGGCGAGGTTGGCCTGGACCTCTCTCCAAAGCACGTACCGCCAGGCTCTGAGGCCAGACAAGTCATCGCGTTCGAACGCGTCTGCCAGGCCTGCGTACGTGCGGGCGGGAACAAGGTCCTTTCGATTCACTCCGTCCGCGCGGCGGGAGCCGTACTTGACGTCCTGGCGCGCACAGGGGCGATAGGATCGTGTCGCTGCGTCTTTCANTGGTTCAGCGGNTCNTCGGAAGAGNTCTGGCGNGCGATACGTGCGGNNTGCTGGTTCTCCGTCAACGAGATGATGCTCTCCACGGGACGTGGTCGAGAGTACGTAAAGCTCATCCCACGAGACCGCCTGCTTCTCGAGACGGACCAGCCCGCTGGCGAGAACGTCTCCTGGGACGTGGGCCGCGTGACGGGCTCGCTCGTCTCGACCCTCAATAGACTCGAGCAGGCACTCTCTCGCGACGTCGCAGCCGAAGTGCAGGCCAATGCCGAGGCGCTTCTCCGCTAGATTCCCTATTGTGACCGCATGCCTCGTCGCCACCTGGCCCACGTGACCATCTTCACGATGCCGCCCACCACGAGCAGCGCCATCACGACCGTGACGACGAGCGCCTGGTCGGGATAGAAGTCGCAGAAGTCCTGCCAGCGCATGCCCGTCTCGCNCACGAGCGACCATACCAGGAGTGGCGTGAAGACGTGTTCGAACGCGACCATCGCCCACATCACCGCCGCCGGTCGATCGGTTCCGAGCCACTTGGCAGACCAACGCCTGCGGAGCAGGATCGGCATGACGGCGGCCACGACGGCGAGGAGGTACGCGAGGTCGTATCCGACGTGGCTTGCCACGGAGTCCGACGCGTCCACACCGGAGGCGTCACCACCGATCGAAAGCGCGACCACATCGTCAGCCATCTGATAGAACGCCTCGTTNCCNCCNAGNTCNTCGTCGGCATNCGCNAGCAGCACGATGCCGATGTCACGGTCTGGGATGATGATCATGTCCGCCACGTAGTTCTCGACCTGTCCCGAGTGCGCAAGAACGAGCTCGCCGTCATCCCANGTGAACGAGGACCAGCCCATGCCGTAGAACGCGTCGCCGTCTATGTCGGGCACGCGGTCGAAGATCATCTGGTGGACGCTTTGCGGCTCGAGGACACCTGCACCGCTGTTGAGGTACATCCTCAGGTATGCCGCCATATCTGAGATGCTTGCGCGCACGTACCCCGATGACGGTCCGCCCCATGCGTTGTCGCCAAGCTCATGAGTAAACCCGTCCGCCACGTTGAGACCAAACCAGTTGCGGTAACCTATCGCCTCTGGCGCACACCCCGCCCCCACGCCATCGATCGATGCATCGCCCATTCCCAGCGAATCGAAGACGTTCGTACGTAGGTAGTCGGCATACGTCTCGCCGCTCACCTTCTCGACGATGCGACCGAGCAGGTCGTAGTTGGCGTTGGAGTACGAGAACGATCCGAGGGTCTCGCCCACGGTCACATCGGCCAGCGACTGGAAGTACCCAAAGCCGCTCGTCTGGTTGAGGAGGTCTCGCACGGTCACCACGTCAGACACGCCGTAGCCTGGCGCATAGAGCGCCGCAGGTGCGTCGAGGTCAATCGCACCCTGCTCCACGAGCTGCATCACGCACACCGCCGTGAACGACTTCGAGAGCGACCCGATGATGAACGTCTGATCAGTGCTCGTGCAGTCGCCGTAGGTGGAGAGGTAACGCACGCCACCCGAGGTGACCACCGCCACCGCAAGCCCCGGAAGGCCGGATGCACCGAAGTTCTCCGAGAGATATTCGTCGAGCTCCTGGGTGAGCTCGCTTCGCGACTCCTCCTCACCCACGGGGTTGGCGCTGAGCGTGGGGTCTGCCCCATCACCCTGGAGACTCTGCGCACCCGTCTCGGCATCCTCGTAGTCAACGCCCATGCCGTCCTGCGCGGTCGGCATCAGGGCCTCGTCTGCCAACGCCTTCGTCTGCGGCGCGACAAGAAGGGTCATGGCGAGAAGCACGGCAAGGCACGGTGCGAGCGTGCGGGCGACTCTTTTCCTAGAAGCTGCCATAGATAAATTGCACCGGCTCGTTGAGTCCAGAAAATATCAGGAACCATGTGAGAAGCCATACCATTGCGACGGCCGCGACGCCGGCCGCGAGACAGGTCAGGAACTCGTGTCGCACCGAGAACGCCATCATGCGTCCCTTGACGTCCGTGACGGGATGGCCCGAGAGCCATGCGAAGAACACGCTCGGGCCACGGTGCTCATCCCCCACGTCTACGCTCTCCCCCACCGTCACTCATCCCCCGTCTACGCTCGTCAGTCCCTCAGCGGAGCCGAAATCGGCCCCACCGAGAAACGCGTCGTCCTGATTGTTGATGAAGTCGTAGAACGACTCCTCGATGCGCACCCAGCCCTTCCAGCCGGGATGCACGGTGTCACAGAGGAAGTACTTCTCATATTCGCAGCTCGAGAAGTCCGCATACGCCACCCCGGCGTCATCACAGATGCCTCGAATCCTCTGATAGTAGGCCTGCCGCTCGTCGGTCGAGACATCCGAGACGTCGTACCACTTGCCATGGACGGGCAGGATGCACACGAGTGGGTCAAGCCCCACCTCGTGGCACACCTCGAGAAAGCAGCGGAGGTCGTCATACTCGTCATCCGCTTCGCTGAAGTTCTGGAAGAGCTCGGGGTCGTACGTATGGTTCTTCTCCCAATACGCGTCATAGATGCCGAGGTCGTTGGTGGTACAAGCAGCCTCGCCCTCCTGCTCGGCCGCATCGAGAAGCGCATTCCAGTCAGGCTCGCCCGTAGACGTCCCCTGCTGTCGAACCAGGCTCTTGGACGGCGCGGTACTCACGATGCGATTGATGTCGGAGCGCAGGCGCCATGAGTCGGAGACCGAGAGCACGAGGTCGTTCAGCGATTCGAGCACCGTGTCCTGCGAAGCCGCGGAGAGCGTCGAGTCATCGATGCCCAGCTCCGAGCAGCGCTGCCGCACGTACTCCTTCGTCTCGTCAGAGATGTCTGGGTTCTGCGCGAAGGCTCGGTAGAGCGTGTAGGAGAACTTGGTATAGAACTTGCTCTCGGCGCCGTTGTTCTTGAAGAACCACTGCGGCGAGACGACAATCATGACCTTCTTGTTCTTGACCGAGCTACCATAGGCTCCCGCGGCGATGGCCTGCCAGAGCGACTGGTCGTATGCTTCGCCGATATAGGTCATGTCGACGCCCGCGACGTTCTCCCCAAAGACCGCCTGCGGACACATGCTCACGAGATTCTTGGAGATGTACCACTCCGAGGAGCCAAAGCAGAGATACCCATCGTCCGACATGTTGTTGAGCACGAACGCAAGGTTCTCCGACTTTCCCGACACATAAACGTAATCGTAGAGTTTGCTCGTGTCGGCGACGCCGTTGCTCGGCAGCACGAACTTGTCGTAGCACACGACGCCAGCCACGCCCACGACGAGCGAGAGCGCGACCACCAGGAGCAGGTGCCTGCCGCGATGCGGCTTCCTGGACGCTTCGGGCGTCTCGCTCGTATCGAGGTGCCCATCCATCACAGGCGCTTCTCCACCTGGGCGATAATCTTGTCGGGCGTGTTCATCTCGTCGCGCGGGACCTCGGTCGGGGCAATGCTGACCCCAAACTCGTCCTCGATGCCCACGAGAAGCTCGACCGCCGCGATCGAGTCAAGCAGGTCAAGCTCGAAGAGGTCGTCATCCATATGCCTGCGCACCTCGTCGTCACCGCAGACGTCCTCGAGGAGGTCCATGACCTTCGCGGTCAGCTCCTCATGNGNCATCTCAGCCATTGATCGCTCCTTCCACGAGCATGCTTATCTGTCCNGAGAAGATCGNNAANCCCAANATCACGAGCTGCAGCGTCACGAACCACGAGAGAATCCTGAACCAGAGGTCGTGGCGATGGGCCTTGTAGAACCTGGAGCGCTTCTGGATGCCCTCGGTCGCCGCGAGAAGCACGCCGTGAAAGAGACCATACCCAATGTAGTCAATAGTAATGCCGTGCCAGAAGCCCATGATGAGCATGTTGGCCAGAAAACCGCATTGGGCCACATGAATGCGGCCCTTGACGACCTTGTGGCGCACGAGCCAACGTGTGATGCGCATGAACACGAAGTCACGAAACCACGTCGAGAGCGTGATGTGCCAGCGGTTCCAGAAGTCGAAGATGTCGGTCGCGATGAACGGTGCGTTGAAGTTGCGGGGGCAGCGGATACCCAGGCAGTAGCTCGCGCCCATGGCCATGAAGCTATAGCCGGCGAAGTCGAAGAAGAGGTAGCCCCCATAGAGATAGGCCGTCCTCACCTGCGCCCAGAGCTCGGTACCAAAGTCACCCGTGCCCCACACGGCCGGCGAATAGTAGCGGTGGATCAGCGTTGCAATGACCATCTTGTAGACCGCACCCAGCAGGAGCAGGAGGATGCCGCGAGCGAGAAGCCCCGCGTATTCGTCGCGCGAGGGAACGCTGTGCGCATCGGCTGCGAACCGCCTGCTACGATCGATGGGACCCGAGCTGAACTGCGGAAAAAAGAGCAGAAAGTAGAGCCAGTCCTCAAAACCGAGGTCCTNGCGNGNGATGAGGCCGTCATGGGTCTCCATGACCATCTGGACACCCTTGAACGTGATATAGGATATGCCGATGAATCCCCAGAGCGAGAGGCTGAATACGGCGGAGACCTTGTACATCACGAGCGGGCAGAGCGTGATGAGGGCCGCCGCCACAAAGCGCCGCTCGCTCTTTGGGTCGCGCGCAAGCCAGCAGAGGGCGCATCGCGAGAGGGCGAGGTAGGCAACGAGCCCCAATGCCTGAACAGGCTCTCCCCAGAACGCCGCCGCCACGAGCACGACGGACAGCACGACGCCGTAGTGCCTGAGCGAGTGCTCGGTGAGACCGATGATCGCGGCGGGCACGATGGCCACTGCCAGCAGAATGAAGAAGCTTGCATCGGAGAAGAGCGACATGTCCTACCTTCTGCTAGCCAAGCTTGCCACGAGGGCCTTGCGATCGCACTTGCCGTTCTCGTTGAGCGGCATNTCNTCAAGNACGCGCACGCGGCGCGGCACCATATACGCGGGCAGGGTACGACCGAGCTCGGCCTTGAGAGCACGGCCGAGATCGAACTCCGACGAAGCCTCCCCGCCCATAAGGGCCCGTGCGCGCCTCTCGTCGACCACGACGAACGCGCATAGGCTCTGTATCTTGCCGTTGCGCTCCGCAGGCACGACGGCCGCCTGCATGACGCACGAGATCTCCTCGAGAGCACCCTCGACCTCGGAGAGCTCGATGCGTAGACCATTGACCTTTACGAGCGAGTCGAGACGACCCTTGCAGTAGAGCATGCCCGTCTCGTCGATGTGGCCGAGGTCGCCCGTGCGGTAGGCGCGTGCTGGCGTGCCGTCGGACATGGCCGACGTAAAGAATGCCTCGGCAGTCTTCTCGGGATTCTCGTAGTATCCCTTGGCCACGGTGTCGCCGCAGATCACGATCTCGCCGGTCTCACCGATCGGCAAGACCTCGTTCGTTTCGTGATCGATGATTCGCAGCTCGGTGCCAGGACGCGCCCTGCCCACGGGAAGCGTGGCGTCATCGNCGAGNGCNGCNTCGTCNATCTCGCAGTACGTGACCGCGACCGTTGACTCGGTGGGACCGTAGGTGTTCGCGACGATGGCGCCCGGAAAGCGCTTCCGGAGCTTGCCCACGGTCGTGTGGTGAAGGGTCTCACCGCAGAAGAGGAAGATCTTGAGGTCGGGTAGCAGGTTCATGTCAAAGCTATGGTCTACAAGGCACAGATCGGCAAAGGACGGCGTGGATACCCAGACCTCGACTCCCGAAGACGTGAGATCGGCAAAGAGCGCCTGGTAGTCCTTGGACTCCACGTCCGAGACGGCATGCAGCGTCCCGCCCGTCGAAAGAGCGCCCACGAGCTCGTACTCCGAGAGGTCAAAGGAGTAGTGCGCCTGGTCGAGGAAGGTCCTGCCGCCATCGCGCACCACGGGAAAGTCGTCCATCCAGTCCATGAAGTGCGNGACGTCATTNGCCGTGACCTCGATGCCCTTGGGACGGCCCGTCGAACCCGACGTGAAGATGACATACTGCGTCTCCTCGCCCGTCACCCAGACGTCACGGGATGGCACCTCGAACCCATATGCGGAACCAAGCAGCTCGCGCGCGTCAAATATCGTCGCGATGTGCTCGAACTCTTCTTTGACCTCGGGACGCAGGTCGCACGTGGAGAGAATCACCGCCCCGCCGATCTGGCTCGCGANGTTGTGNACGCGNGCCACGGGAAGNTCGGCATCGATNGGNACGAAGGCGTGNCCGCTCCTCAGACANGCAAGGAA